>Ga0310695_10002272_pt1 | contig 41144 bp, 30 predicted proteins | sample RumenRJG_04DNA_FD_203882 | JGI IMG/M metagenome (GOLD analysis project Ga0310695, IMG submission 203882) | Bovine rumen microbial communities from Lethbridge, Alberta, Canada - RJG_04 (v2) (version 2) | ecosystem: Host-associated > Mammals > Digestive system > Stomach > Rumen | place: Canada...
AATTGTACTAGTTATCAAGTTCCAGCCGCACACCTGCCCCGCCTGCCTCTGCGTTAAAGGCCGTAATTGTGCCGCCAAGGGATTGTGTCAGAGCCTTTGCAATGGAAAGCCCAAGCCCTGCCCCGCCTGCACTTCTTGTATGCGACTCGTCTCCCCGGTAAAAGCGGTCAAATACATGCTCCAGGTCTTGCGCCTTAAAACCGGGACCGTTGTCCACAATGCAAAGTTCCGTCTTTGTCTCTTTTTGCAAAGCAGAAAAAGTAAGCTCAAGATTTTTTCCCTTGCAGAATTTTATGCTGTTGGAAATTAATGCCAAAAATATTTGGTGCAGCATTTCCTTGTCGGTAAAAAGGTTCAAGTCCTTGCTAACGCTGGCAGAAACTTTTGCATCAGGGCTAAGGCTTTGCACTTCTTCCTTTAGCCTTGCAAAAAAATCGGCAAGAAAAAACTTTTCTTTTTGCGGAAGCAGCTTTTTGTTTTCCAACCTTGTTATATGGAGCAAATTTGTAATCACCGCATTCATTGATTCAGCTTCTTCCACAATTATTCCCAGGGATTTTTCCAGCTGGGCCTTGTCGTCCTTTCCCCAGCGGCGCAGAAGGTTTGCCTGCCCCAAGATTACGGCAAGCGGTGTCTTTAGCTCGTGCGAAACATCACTGGTAAAACCGCGCTCACGGTCAAAGTCTTCTTTTAGCCTTACAAACAAATCGTTGAATGTTACGGCAAGCTTGCCCAGTTCATCCAAATTTCCAGTGGAAATATTTTCTGCAGAAGAATCCTTTTGTTTTACAGGCAAAAGTTCACCCAAGTTTGTACTGCTAATTTTTTTTGCGGCCTCGGTCATCTTTACCACAGGGGCAAGACTTCTCTTGGCAATAAGAAGTGCCGTCAAAAAAGAGACAAACAGAACAGGCAAAAATGCAAGCAAAACAATTACAGGTATTCCCCGCAAGAGCAGGCTGGAAGAATCAGTGTCCAGGTTCAGCGCAGTCTGAATCACAAGGCTTCCGTATTCATCACTTTCTTCTTCCATTGCAAAATATAAAATCCTAAGGTCACCGTCTATAAAATAATTCTTGCTTACGAATTTTTTTGTCCTTCCCTTTGTTGCTTCCAAAAGAGGAAGAAAGGGATCGTTTGTTTCCAAAATTTCCTGGCTTTCTTTTTGGTAAACGGCATAAGTTATATAGTAGGGAATTTTTTCTTTTTGCTCAGGCTGGGCATTGGTCTTTAGGGAAAGTGCAAGTTCCTCTGCTGAATCTTTTAGCTCACGGCTTTGCGAATTGTAAATGTAGCGTTTAAGGGCAAATGTAAACAAAACCGCAAGCGAAAGAACTGCAAGTGCAAGCACAAGAGAAAATCTTAGCGCAAGCGTAAATGTTACGGATGGAGCTTTTTTTCTTACGGCAAGGCCAAAACTCATTTTTTGCCTTCCTCCACCATCATGTAGCCAGCACCACGCACAGTCTTTATGTATTCCTCTTTTGCAACCTGATCAATTTTTGCACGAAGGTAGCCCACATAGACATCCACGTTGTTTTCGTCTATAAAATGATTTTCTCCCCAGACGGCTGTTATTATGCTGTCGCGGCTCAAGACCTGCCCCTTGTGCTCCATAAAATTCTTTAGCATCAAAAACTCTGTCTTGGAAAATTCGATTGGATTTCCGTTAAGGCTTGCACTCATGCTTTCAGGCGAAAGTTCAAGGCCACGAATCTTTAGGCTGCCCAAAGATGCAGCGGCTGGAGCAGCACTCCTTCTTAGGACGGCGCTCATTCTGGCAAGCAGTTCTTCTATGCTAAAGGGCTTTGCAAGATAGTCGTCAGCCCCGGCATTAAGACCGTTAACCTTGTCGTAAGTTTCTCCGCGTGCAGTTAAAATTATAACAGGAACATTGGATTCCTTTCTGATTCTGCGCAAAACTTCAAGCCCGCTAAGTTCGGGAAGCATTATGTCCAAGAGAATAAGGTCCGGTTTTTCTGCCACAAAAACTTCCAGAGCCATGCGACCGGTACTTGCCAGGCAGGTTGAATATCCTTCATGCTCAAGCTCAAGCTTTACAAAGTCGCTTATGCCCTCATCGTCTTCTACAATTAAAACTTTTTCCATAGCTTTTCTTCCTTGTCAAAAAAATACTTGTGGCCACATTCCATAGATTCAATCTGGGCTTTTGGAACAGGGCTTGCATTGTAGGAACGGATTCCGTCCACGCTAAGCGAAAAAAAATCATCCCTTTCCAAAACAATGCGCATACATGTAGCCGACTTGTTGAACAATATTTTATGCCTTGGGCTAAGAGCTGTAGAATTTACAAGAATATTCTTATTGTGAACTGAACGCGGGTCTATGCTTTGTGTAAAAAAAAGTTCAAGCGCAACAAATTCCTTTCCGTCTTCCGTAACAGGAATCACGTTTATTCTTATAAGGCGGCAGCTTTCCTTTCTCAAGGGTTTTCTTCTTCCGCGGAAATTTTCAAATCTTCTTGCCGGAAAATTCTGATGCATGGGAACAGGCCCCTTGTCTTCCTTACAAAACCCCTGTCCGCAAAAAATTGCCAGCAGCAAAAACAAAATGCATATTCTCCTATTCATGGCGCGTCTCCTTCACACTTCATTCTACTATCTATTAAACAAAAAAGTAAGAGTTTTTTGAATAAGAGTTTTCTTATCTTTCTCTTAGCAAAGATTCATGTTCCGCAGAAACGGAAATGCTATATTAAGGGCGTAATGAGCGAGAGACGTTCAAATATTTTTTTATAGAGAGGTATTGTTATGAATAAGAAAATTATGGTAAGCGGTCTTGGTTTTGTTTTTGCAGCCTTTGCAATGAGCGGAATTGCTTTTGCACAGGAGGCAAGCTCTTCAAAAGCAGCTCCAGAAGCAAAGGCTCCGGCAGAAGTTGTTCGCCCTGCCCCAAAGGAAGTTGCACCAAAAGAAAATGCCGGCGAAAAGAAGCTTAAGAAAGACCTTCCGTCAAAGGCAAAAAAGATGCCCCCGGTAGCCCAGCCGGGAGACAAGGGCAAGGTAATGCAAAAGCCAAGAGGCAAGATGAATGGAAAGGGATTCAGAAAGCCAAGGGGCAACATGGGCTGCAAGTGCAACTGCGGATGCTGCGCAGGCGGAAACAGAAAATTTGCAAGACCAAACGGAAAGATGGACGGCAAAAAAATGATGCCAATGCCAAAAGATGGCAATAAAAAATTTGACGGCAAGAATCTCCCCGGCAGAAAATTCCCAGGAGGAGAATTCAAGAAGGAGAAGTTCCAACTCCCAAGCCGGTAGCGCCAAAGGAGGCCCCAAAAGATGCAGGTGAAAAGAAGGTAAAATAATTTTACAGCGTTACGCCATCTAACGCAGAGCCAAAATCTTTTTCACCAAAAGGCATTTCGCCACCCCGGTACTCCACAGTGCCGGGGATTTTTTTTAGCAAAAGCTCAACATCATCTTTACTTGCAAGAGAAGAAGAAAATGCTGCTGCACTTCCAGAACAAACACCCCTTTCCAAAGCGCACTTAAACGACCGCGAGCTTTCGTAGCCCGCAATAAAACCTGCAACCATGCTGTCCCCAGAGCCAACCGTGTTGACGGGCTTTCCAGAGGGGGCCTTTGCGTAGTAATTGCATCCGTCAGAAGCGGAAAGAATTGCGCCGTCCTTGCCAAGAGAAACAAGGGCATTCTGCGCACCAAGCCCAAGCAGTTTTTTTGCATAGCCAAAGGCATCCTGCATCGAATTTATTTTTACCTCGAATATCTCTTCCAGCTCCGAAAGATTTGGCTTTACCAAAAACGGGTGGTAAGGAAGGGCGGTCTTTAAAAGTTCGCCAGAAGCGTCAACAATAAATTTTATGTTTTTGGTTTTTAGGGAATCCATAACTTGGACATAAAAATTTTTTGGCAGGGAAGAAGGAACGCTGCCCGCAAGAACAACCGTGCTGCCGGAGTCAATAGAACCAAACTTTTGGAAAAGCATGGCAATGTCATCCTTAGAAATTAAAGGCCCGCTGCCGTTTATTTCTGTCTCGCCCATCCCAGACTCATTGTGAAGGATTTTTACGTTTATTCTGGAAAGCCCCTGTTCCACATTTATAAAGTCAGTCTTTATTCCATCCTGCCTAAGAATGGATTCTATCTGCCTGCCGGTAAAGCCAGCCGTAAAACCAAGAGCCGTGCTTTCCATTCCAAGATTGTGCAAAACAATGGAAACATTTATCCCCTTTCCGCCAGCCGTAATCTTTTCCGACTCACTACGGTTAAGACTTCCCGCCACAAAATTTTTTATTCCAACAATATAATCCAAAGAAGGATTCAAAGTAACTGTATAAATCATTATATCATCAATTAAGAGCCAATTCTTTTTCTTTGTCAAGTTCTGTTAGAAAATTAACACAGAAATCATTTTTGTGTTCCGCTCCCAGTCAAATCCGTCTGAAAACCTGCGGTGTCGCGGAATGGGAAATTAAACTCGCTGCGCTCGTTCCGCTCCAATGCAGGTTTTCAGACGGATTTGACTTCCGCTACACACAAAACTGATTTCCAGTTGCTTTTCATAAGAACAAATTATAAAAACCGATTTCCGTTGTAAAAATATTATTAAACTTGCCGATTTTCTATCCTTACTATATAATTTGCTTATGCAGAACAAATACACTGCCTCACTTGTAGGCTGCGGAAGAATTGGTTGGACCTTGGGCTACGACAAATTGCGTGAACAGCCTGCATCGCACACAATGGCTCTTAATGCAAACAAAAGAATTCAGCTTATTGCCGGATGCGACACGGACGAAGAAGCCTTGCAAAAGTGGGGAAAGGCAAACAAAGGATGCAAACTTTTTTTAAGCGCGCAAAAACTTTTTTCTGAATGCAAGACAGACATTGTTACCGTTGCCGTAAACGAAGATGCCCACATAAAAATTGCACTGGAAGCCATAAAGAACAAACCCCGCCTTTTAATTCTGGAAAAACCTGTTGCCCTTAACACAGAAGAAGCCTTGCAACTAAAAAATGCCGCAGAAGAAAACAAGGTGCCTGTCCTTGTAAACCACGAGCGCCGTTTTGCCTTGGACTACAAGCTTGCAGCAGAATACCTTACGCAAATTGGGGAAATACAAAGCATAAACGCAAGCCTTTATTCCGGAATGAAAGTCTACGACAAAAGCGAAGAAGCTACAGGTGCCTACAGCCTTATTCACGACGGAACCCATCTTGTGGACATTGTGCTTTTCTTTCTTGAAGCCCTGCAAAAAAATGAAAAGCTAAATGAAGGTAAAGCAATTCTAAGCTCGCCAAGTGTAAGCGGAATCTGGCGGGACGAAAAAGGTTCGGTGAGGAACGTAAGCGCCAGCTACTCTTTGCCAAGCGTCCCCTGCGTAACAATAAGCATAAGCGGAAGAAGCAAATACTTTGGCTTTGAGGTGGACATCCGAGGAACAAAAGGTCGCATACTGATTGGAAACGGATTCTTTAATATTTACATGTCAAAGGAATCAAAGCTCTACACAGGATTTAAATCGCTGGAAGAAATAAAATTCAAAAGGCCAAAAAAGACCCTCTACTTTGCAAACATGATTCAAAATGCAGTGGACTTCTTGGACGGAAAGGCGGAACTTCGCTCAACATTGCAAACAGGAATGAATGCCCTTGCTGTTCTGGAAGAAATTAAAATGGCTCTGATGTAATTTTTGCAAAAGACATGAGGCCGGATTGGAAGGGTGGCGTAGCCATTCCGGAGCGCAGCGGAGGAATGGAGCCGAAAGGCGGAACCCTGGAAAGCCGTTCCACGATGAGCTCTTGTTTGCAAAAGGCATAATTCATTTACAAAAAGCTGCCGTCCAAAAAATAACGAAAACGATATATAAAATATTTTCTTATTACCGCGCATCATGGATTTTCAGACAGATTTCGCTGGTAGTGGAGCCCAAAATTGATTTCCAGTTAAAATGCAAGAAGAATCTTGAATTCTGCGCTGATTGGATTTATGATTAAACCAAGAGGTAAATTATGAAGCGTTTTTCGATTCTTACACTGTTGGTTTTATTTGCGGCATTTTTTGCCACTGCCCAGAATTATTCCAGGCTTTTGATGCTAAAAAAATCCCGCATGAACGGAGAAGATGTCCGTGCTGTTCAAGTTGCGCTTAACAATCTTGGCTTTACGGAAGTTGGGGAAGCGGACGGATGGTTTGGTCCAAAGACGGAAAAAGGCGTAAAGGCATTCCAAAAGCTTGCGGGATTTTCTGTGAACGGCGTTGTTAACAAAGATGTTTACGACCTGCTTGTTAAGCAAAAAAGCGGCAATGTTATGCAGGCCTACCTTAACGAGCTGAACCAAATAAATTACTATCCAAAGCTGGACCTTTCACGAAAGAGTTACGACTACAACGGCCATTCTGCAGAAGGCGGAGAAATCTGCGTTTACAAATCAGATTCAGAAAGTCTTTATGCGGAGATGAACCTTTGCGGAGAAATGGGAAAATACGTGGCAACCCTTTACAAGGTTTCCGGCACAAACTTTGTTCTTGTTTGCGAATCTACAACTTACAAGAGCCCTTTGAATCCTGACCCAAAGACAGATTCCGTTGAATACAAAATCTACTATTATAATTCGGGGTTATACTTTAACATTGTAAACGGCCAGGCTGTTGACAACACGGACAACATTCACGACCTTGTTCAGGAACTTAAGAGCCGCATGTAGTGTTTACTAAAAAAATATTTTCAAGGGAGCTCCCTTGTACCCCGAAATAAGGGGAGGCAACTTTTTTAACGTTAAAAAAGTTGCCTACTCCGTTTCGCAGTGAAACTTCTAGCGAGCGAGGGTTTTCCCGCCCCTTAAACCCCTCTTCAACGGAACGCCTTGCTACCGTTTCATCCGGCACGGCTAGGGCTACCGCCCTAAGAACCCGGTTTTATCCAGTGTAATTTTTATTCTATGAAGATTTATGCCCTTTTTCAGTGGACACGATTTTTAGCAAACTTTAAAAGGCTTACTTTTTCTTTTTTGCAGGGACTTCTTCCTGCTCACCCATCAGTTCCGGGGGAACAGGTTCTTCTTGGGGAAGTTCCTCTTCTTCCGGAGCATTGTAGTTTACAAGGCTGATTGAATCTGGAAGGCTAAGTTTTTTGTAGACTGGTGACTTGCTGAATATATCCGCGTCAACTTCTTTTAGCCAGCTGTGGCTACTCCACTCCACTTTGGAGAGCGACGGGCAGTGGGCAAAGGCCTTGGCTCCTATTTCTGCAACGGAGGCAGGGATGGAAAGTTTTTCAAGATTGGGGCAGTGGTAGAATGAACTCTTTCCAATTTGAACCAGTGTTGGCGGAAAATCTATTGTCTTGAACGCGCAGTTTACAAAGGCATTTTCTTCTATTTCCGTAAGGGCCTGGGGTAGTAAAACCTGCTCCAGCTTTAGGCAGCCGTAGAAAGTTGCATTCCTTATCTTTGTAATTCCTTTTGGCAGGGTAACGCTTTTTAGCGAGGCGCATGAATAGAATGCGTTTGCACCAATGTAATTAAGCTTTGCGGGGAATTCTATAAAGAAAAGCTTGTCGCACCAGCTAAAGGCTCCGGCTTCTATGCGGGAAAGGCTTTTTGGCAGGGCAACTTCGGACAGGGCGCGGCAGTGGGAAAATGCCCATGAACCGATTGTGACAACCCCTTCCGGGATTACGATTGAGCGCAGGTTTTCGCAGTGAAAGAATGCCTTTGGGGCAATAGCGGTAACGCCTTCCGGGATTTCGGCAGTGGCAATGCCCTTGTCCACGGTGCCGGTTACGGTTTTTCCGTCTTCGCTTAAAATTAGGTTAGAATAGACATTTTGCGCAGGGGCTTTTGTTTCCAAAGCAGCCTTTTGTTCACTCCCCTTTTCTGCGGCAAAAAGCAAGGCTGGCAAAAAAGCGGCAAGTGCAGTATATAAAATAAAAACAACTTTTGTCCTAAGATTCATGTTCTCTAGTATATATAAAAAAACTCTTCTAGTACAGTGTGTAGATTTACAGAGTGCAGGTTATCTCTATCTTGCCAACCAATATAGAGCCACGGAGGGCGGCTTAGCAGCATGCAGAATTGCAAAGCGATTCTGCAATCCTTGGAAAAATCCATGGAGGGATTTTTCCAAGGCAACTCCACCAAACCTACGCCCGATTGGAGGGGCGGCGAAGCCGTTGCCGCAAGGCAATGGAGGGGGTTTGGGGCCCCCGGAACCCCGGAAAGCGGGTAAACCCAAAAAACGTCCGGTCGGATTAGCCAAATAATAAAATGGTAGAGCAAGCAGGACTACCGTCCTATAGACTATCGTCCAAGGGACTTCGTCCTAGAGACTTTCGTCCAAGAAATTTACTCCCAAAAAACATGCCAGCACCCCCTATTAACTAAAACCATTCTTTTCTATATAATACCTTGCATGAAAACATCACAATTACCTTTACACACGCTGCGGGAAGCTCCTGCAGAAGCCATAATCTCTAGCCATCAGCTTATGATGAGGGCAGACTTAATCCGCAAACTCGGCAACGGACTTTACACATATATGCCTTTGGGACTCCGCGCCTACCGCAAAGTGGAAAACATCATCAAGGAAGAATGGAACAGAAGCGGCGCATGCGAATTTAAGCCTACAGTAATTGTTCCCGGTGAAATTTGGAAGCAGAGTGGCCGCTGGGACACAATGGGCCCACAGATGCTCAAGGCAAAAAACCGCGGCGAACAGGACATGGTTGTTAGCCCCACCGCAGAAGAGGCTTTCACTGCAATATCAGCGGCAGGCCTTACAAGCTACAAACAGCTTCCAATCAACATGTACCAGATAAACACAAAGTACCGCGACGAAATCCGCCCAAGATACGGCGTTATGCGTGGCCGTGAATTCAATATGGCAGACGGTTACTCCTTTAACAAGGACGATGCATCCCTGGACGAAACCTATCAGGCTTATGCAAAAGCCTACCTTAGAATCTTTAAGCGCCTTGGCCTTAAGGTAATTCCTGTAAAGGCAGACACAGGCGCAATGGGTGGCTCAGGAAGCGAAGAATTCATGGTGGAAAGCACAGTTGGAGACGACACCCTTATCCTCTGCTCCAAGTGCGGTTATGCGGCAAACGTAGAAAAAGCAGCATCTTTTGCAGACCCGGCTGTAGACAACGACGGCAATCCCCAGAAGCCAACAGACCTAAAGCCAGAGCTTGTGGAAACACCCAACGTCTTTTCTATAGAAGACATGGAAAAATTCTTTAAGTCCACGCCAAAAACCTTTATTAAGGCACTCATCTACCGCGTAATAAATTCAACACTGGATTTAAGCAAGGCTCCCCACTGCAAAGACCTTAAGCAGACAAAAGACGGAGACTTTGCCTTCTACCCGCTTTCTTACGTATGCGTAATAATCCGCGCAGACCTAGACGTAAACGAGGCAAAACTTGCAGGCGCACTAAAAGCAAGCGAAGTATGCCTTGCCGACGACGAAGAAATACTTAAAATTGCCCAGGCACCACACGGCTTTGTTGGCCCACTCACATCACTTTGCCCAATCGTTCAGGACCTTAGCGTAAACGACATGCACGACGCAATCACTGGAGCCGGAAAAGCTGGCTACCACCTAAAGCACGTTGAACCAGGCCGCGACTTTACAGCATGGATTAACACAGACGTTCGCACCGCAAAAGAGGGCGACACCTGCTGCACCCCGGGCTGCGGTGGCAAGTACCACACAACAAAGGGCAACGAGCTTGGCCACATCTTTAAGCTTGGCAAAAAATACACCCAGAGCATGGGCGTAACCTACCTTGACGAAAACGGAAAGGCCGCAGTACCAACAATGGGCTGCTACGGAATAGGCGTTGACCGCGTACTGGCAAGCATCATCGAGTCTTTCCACGACGACAAGGGAATCCTCTGGCCAATGACAACCGCACCTTTCCAGGTAGCAATCGTTCCAATCAAATACGACGGCCAGATGAAGGAAGCCGCCGACCGCCTCTACCAGGAGCTTACAAACGCAGGAATCGAAGTGCTTCTTGACGACAGGGCTGAACGTCCGGGCGTAAAATTCAACGACATGGACTTGATTGGCTTCCCGGTACGCATTACGGTGGGCGACAAAAACCTTCCAAACGTGGAAGTAAAGCTCCGCAGCGAACAGGATGCCCAGCTTATCCCTCTGGAAAATGCCTCGGCAAAAGTTGCAGAAATCGTAAAAGCAGAACTTGACCGCCTGAACGGCTAGCAAAACCGTATGTCATTCCCGCACTTGATGCGGGAATCCATGCAAAACACCATTAACGGATTTTTTATCCGCTTTGTTACAAAAAGCATTTTCTGTTGTTTGATTTTTTGGAGCGCTTCCTTGGTAAAAGGGAGCGTTCTTTTTAAGAACAGAATAGGAATCGTAGCACCCGCTTTCCAGGGTTCCGGGGGCCCCATCCCCCTCCATTGCCTGGCGGCAACGGGCTTACGCCCGCCCTTCCAATCGGGGCTAGCATGCCTATGCTAAAATAGGAGTACCCATGAATCTTTTAAAAAAGCTTTTACCCTTCCTTTCACTGGCATTGATTTGCGCAGCTTACTCATTTGCAGTACCGGGCGTAACACAGCAGATTGCAGACACATCAGGAGAATACGCATTCTACAAGGATTCTAGCTTTAACAGAACATCCTACATCGGCATAATTTATTACAATGATTCAACTTATGCCTTCCGCTACTACTCTCCCGCAAGCCCAAAAGATTCCCTTGTGGAAAAAGACATCACAATCTATTTTTCCGTAGACCCAACCAAAGACAAGCTCCTGCTTACAGGAGAAAACATCCGCGGGGCTGCTGCAAACGATTCAGACATCATAAACTACCTGCACGACCTATTCTATGAATTTACCGCCCGCAGGCAGAACGTTGAATTTGGCAAGAACACAAGGGTAACCCTTTCCTCTGATTTTGCCCAGTTTGGCGGAGAAGTTTCCATCGTTTACAACAAGCGCATTCCTATCTTTAGCATAGAATCAATAAAGGCAAAAGACGGCAGGGAAATATTTTCTTTGCTAACAACCGGCCAGCTCTACAACTCCACGGACACAAGCTTTACATCCTTTAAGGGAACAGAAGGACTGCCCAAAGACAAGGCCCGCACCTTTGCAAAAGACACAAAGGCAAAACCGCAAAAGGCATCCTGCGACGACATGAGCGTTACCGTAGATTCATCCTGGCAAAAGGCAATGGACAACATGTGGCTCTTGGGAGACAGCGCCGTGCTAACAATCGCATCAATTCCCGCAGCAGGCATAGACGCAGACGCATACAGGGAATTCATAATCAGAAAATCTTGCCAGGGTTCAGACTGCACCTTTTCTTTGTGGCCCTTTCAGAACGTAACAACAAGCGGAAGCACCACAAGCATAGAGTCTGTCTATTACCGCCCGGCAGAAGCATCAGTAACAAGAACCTTCAAAGTGCTAAAATGCCGCAAAGACGGCTCTTATGCCTGCCTAACCCTTTCGGTCTACGACAGCATCTACCAAAAGAACAAGGCCTACTTTGACACAATCGTAAAGGCGGCACGCTAAAATAAAATATTTTCAAGGGAGGGCCCTTGGACCCCAAACTTGGAGGGGAGGAAAACCTCTCAGAGTCCAGAGAGCTTGTATTTTTGTGGAGTTTTTGTTTATTTTGATAATGTTCCCTTCGACAAGCTCAGGGAACGCAATTCTTTCTTGCCAAGCAATAACAAGCCATGGATGGCGGGTTAGCAACATGCAGAAGTGCAAAGCGCTTCTGCAATCCCTAAAAAAATCCAAGGAGGGATTTTTTTCAGGGCGGGCACGGCTTAGGGGCCATATCGCTCAACGTATCGCGATATGCCTAAGAACCCCAATTTTTTCACATCTGTTCTAAAAAATCATGGAAGGGATTAGAGGGTCAGCGATGCTGGTCGGTGAGGTCCCTGAGCTTGTCGAAGGGCCGACCCTTCTAGCTTCGAGGATTATCTGGCGTTAGAAACTATTGCGGTTCAGCGGGGTACCTATCCAGACGCCTTCGCTACCAAGGTAGTCTTTCTGCACACCGTCCACCAGGAACTGGACGCTTTCCACAGTTGGAAATGCCGTAGCCGTATAGACAATCTGCTGCAACTGACCGCGGAGACCTTCAATTCCCCACTGATTGAATTCAAATTCACCGCTAAAGTTAAGAGTTGCAATTCCGTTTTTTACAGAGGCACCAAGCAGACGCGTACCGGAAGAAACAAGAGTTGCACAGCCCTTGCCCTCTTCTTCTTCTGAAGGTCCCTTTATAAGCGCGTTGATTGCGTCCACAAGCGGGCCTCCGCTCTTTTTCATGGAACGGGTAACTTCCCTGCGGGAAACAGAACCGTCGCTGTTGATTACCATAAAGAAAAGCTTTAGGTCTATCATGCGGGGAACTTCATTGGTCTGGGGCTTTTGCTCACCAGCATCATTTCCGCTTTCCGGCTTAGAATTCAATGCAGCCGTTTCCCCAGAATTATTCTGAACATCCTTTGCAGCCTGGTTTTCCGACAGAATACCGCTTTCATAAGAATAGTCGCTCTTTCCCTGACCGCCAGACAAATCTATGTCTACGCCAACGCCGGGGTCTACATCATTCTTACCGGCCTGCTCCTGAACCGACACTTCCGCATTTTCCACAAACGCAGGTGTCTTTCCAAAAAGCCGCCCAAAAAATCCCGTGGACTTAAGATTAGAGACAATTTTTTTCTGATTTATAACAAAAAGCGCAAACAGTGCTATTGCCGCAATAAGCCAAATAATAAGCGCAATAAAAGAGCCTGTCTTACCCTCTTCTTTTTCTTCATCTTTTTTTGCCATTTAAACAATTCCAGCCTTTTTCTAAATTATAGACCACAATTTATAAATTTTCAACTGATATTCATAATTGGGGAAAGAATAAGGATTTTAGAATAAGTAAAACCTTTTTCTTAAACCGTCAGCTTCAATTCCGTAATAACACGAGCCATATTTGTAAAATCTTCATCATCATGCAACAGTGAAATATTGTTTTCTATCGCTGTTTCAGCAATAAGCAAATCAATTGTGCTTCGAACTGTAACACCTTTCCTTCGACACCTAAAGTTTAGACTTGCAGCATTTTCATAAGACTGAATTCCATGTTTTAGAGAATACAGAGGAATTTCACTTAGATATGATTTCAGCATGGAAAATTCTTTTTCATCTTTTGAACCTTGTAGGATTTCCTGATAAACAAACTCATTAATACAAAACGGTTGTTCTTCATTAATTAAAGTTTCCAGGTATTTTGTTCCTGTAGTTTCCCTGCCACGGAAGAAATTTATCAGCACAGAAGTATCCACAAGAATCATTGAGCACACCTCATCGCCTTGTAATCATATCCATCGGCAAATTGGATTTTTCCTTTCAAATCCGCAAGGCTTTTTTGTTTCTTTTTTTGTGCGAAATCTATTGTTTCTATATAAGAGATGACCATCTGAGCCTGTTCGTCATCAAGAACCGTGAAATAATCCATAACTTTTTCTTTTAGAGCTTCTGTAACCATACTAGACCTCCATCCCCATAATTATATCATATTTTTACTCCTTTTGTTTTAAAATAACTATAGATAAAATAAAAAACCGGCAGCTGGGAAGCTACAAACCCAAACTGCCGGTTCTATCTTTTATTTTACGCCATGCCTAGAATCCCGGTTGGAAGGATTGCAAGGCTGGCATTAAACCCTTTACTTACCGCTTATGGATGCGTGTATGTCTTGCTGTCTGCCAGTTAGTTGTACAGCTGCTCCGCATGCAAACGCTGCTTGTAATTAGGATTGTCAGTTGGTATGGAAATTCCTACAGTCGGGTTCTCGTAAGGAGTGAACTCAACAATGTAGTAATATACATAATACGGCTCACTACCATTTCCATTATTATTCAAGTCATTCCATCGGTACTGATCCCCAACGTATTGTGCACAGTATTCAGTACCACTACTGTTAGGCTCGCCACTGTTCCAATATACAAACCACTTATCCCCATTTTCTTTGTCAGCCGCAACTCCACCAGCGTTTGTTGTAGCTTTTGTATAGAATGTCTTACCGGCTTCAGGTCCGCAAACCCAGTTCCAGTAATCATTCAATGCACTTGTGCTAACACTCCATGTTGGAGAATCGTAGGTTCCATTCGCAACTTGGTTTATACTGCGGCTTGCACCAAGCCATGCAGCAGCTTTGTTGCCTGATATATTTTTTTTCTTAAACAACTGGTCATAGATGAACTTGTTTTCAGCCTCAGAAGTAATTGTCATAAGATAACCTTTGAGACAGTTAAACTCCTGTTGCTTTGCAGCATTGTATGCATCGCTCCAAGTCTTGTGTCCATAAACAGCCTTGTAGAAGCTACCATCAAGATAGAAGACATCATTATTCAACCTGTAGCCGTTTCCTGTAATAGGAACGGTTTCCAGATTAATACGTACCTTTATGGGTTTATTATTTATCTTGTGGAACTGGATGTGCGTAAGGAATGTATCCGCAGCTTTAGCATCAATTTCGCCATTGGTAGACGTAAACTGTATGTAGCGGTAGAATTCCCTCGTGTCAGCCGTATACACGAACGTCTTTTCCTTGCCGTTTGCATCAACAGGTATACCCATGTCAAAGTGACCGCCCGTAAGAGTTGTCTCACCAAGTGTAAAATATCCGCCTTCTGCAAAGACACAGAAGATTGTTCCGTTCTTTGTAATGTTTCCATCTTCCAAGGTAAAGGCATTCTCGTCATTGGGGTCTGGATTAACCAATGAAGGCAAAGAAAGTCCTCCTTCCACAACAATGTCGCTTCCAGAAACCTTAACAACACGCTTGCGGTTTGAATTAATTACCACAAAGGATTTTGCGTATGCGGTTGCTTCGCTAAATGTTGCAACCTTGGTTCCTTCAATTGCGCTTGGTGCAAGAAGCGTAATTGTCTCGTCTCCCGCATAGTTCAAGTTGCCAGCACTAAGTTTCTCATTCTTTGCAATCGCAAGGTTTATACCGCTATCCCTTCCATTGCCAACCACAGGAGAGCCACTTGCCTTTATTGTTGTCTTTCCGTCAACAGCCTCTGAACCAGTTACGTTTCCCGCTATAGTTCCACCCTTAATGTTTACTGTAGCACTTGTATCAGAAACATAGATTGCCTCATTAGAATCGGAACGATCATTACCTTTAACAGTTCCGCCGTTCACAGTTACAGTTCCACTGTTTCCTTCCATATAGATAGCAGTAACTGCCCCTTCGTTTACGGTAACGGAGCCACTATTACCCCTTGCATATATTTTGGAAACATTTCCACCTTCAATAGTTATGTCGTCCGTAGTACCATCTGGATAGCTTCCGTCCATCTTGCTACCGTATACTTCCCAGCCGCTAATGTTAAGCTCACTTCCATCATCGGCAAGAACAACATTGTCATCATCAACTGCATCAAAGTAGGCATGTACAACAGTGTCATTAACCGCCTGTACAATTACCTTTGCACCGCCTGCATAGAGCTTGCCAGTAACTGCACTGTACTTCCATTTTGCATACAGGTTCTTTTCGCCAGTTGAGCCAGCTTTAAGCGTGACAGAACCACCATTGTTTTTTGTAACCAAGGACTTATACTGTGGGTCTGAATACCATCCGTCAAATGTTGCTCCGTTTCTCTCGTTTAAGGTAGGAAGCTCAATTGTATTCTGGAAGGGGCTATACGAACCGGAATAGTTGTTTCCATTCGGGCTACCACCCTTAAAGTTGTGGTGAATTGGGTAAAGTACATTTAAGTTTTCCACGGTAAGTTCACCCTCTGTCCTTCTGCCAGTTGCAATCTGAACAAACTCTGTGTATACCTGTGTTGTGTCTCTTACCCCGTTGTTTATTGTAAATGTAAAGTTAACAATGTACCATCCGTTTGGCGGATTGTTGTCTGTAAATTCAACGCTCCTGTAACCACCCACCACTGACTCGGAAATGGCAAGGGAGTTTTTCTCTACGGAATATGTGTTTCCGCTGTTCTGAGCAACCATGCGAACCTTTACATTCTTTACACCATCATCAGGAAATCTCAGCTTCAAGTAAAGGGATCCCTTTCCCGCAGCCTCATTCAGCACTTCAAAGTTGAGTTTGTGTTTGCCAGCGCTAAACTCAAAGTTCTTTGTTTTTTCAAGGACAAGAATTGCCTTTGACTCTGCATTTTCATCATTATAGGAAACACCATCAGGAAGCGTATATACTTTAATGTTAAAAGTATATGCACCTGGATTAAGAGATACATTTCCGCTGCGCAAATCATTATCCATATTATCATACGCATAGTCATCGTCTGTACGTAACCAAGCAGGATATGCAACCTCTTCTCCACCGGAACTTGTACCAGTAAGAACAAATTTATAGATGTCTGCGCCCTTAAGGTCAAAACTGCCTGTAGGCACAATCATTCTGCCAGAAGTTCCAAATTGAATCGAAGAAAGATATGCCCTTCCGTCACCAGATGAAGCAGAAGAAATGTCATTTCCAGAATCATCAACACCGTTTAGCCCAGAACATGCAACCAAAGATGCGCAAATAAAGAGAGAAGCAACCGTATAAATTTTATTCAGAATATTTGTCTTGAATCTTTTCATAACGCACCTCCTTAGTTAGCCGCCCTAACGGTAAACGACTTTGAATCACCTACGTAATTGTCACCGTCCTTAATGATAAGCATGAGCTGGTGACTTCCAGATGAAGAAGCTGTGTATGCAAATGAATTTTCATTACCATTCTGTTTTACACCGTCAACATACCAACTGTAGGTTGCGTCTTCAGCCTCAGGTGCATAAGAAGTCCTAAATGTAACAGATGAGCCAACCGTAAGGCTAGGTGTAGCTGGTGTAATGTTAAGATTTACATCTCTGTAAGTTGGGGCATTCATGTTCAGGACGGAGTTTTCATTCTGAACCGGAGCAGCTGGTGCGCTGTAATCGCTACCTCCGCCACCCCCTCCGCCACCACCGCAGGATGCGATAAGAAGTGAAAGTGCTAAAACCGCCAATAAATCAATAAAAACTAGTAGCTTTTTCATATGCCAACCTCCTTTCCCTCCCAGGAAATAAAAAAGCCGACACTTTTTTTAATAAAAGTTACTAAACCAATAAATTTTATTGCATCGTCATTGCCGTATTTTGTTTAGCTCCTACTTATATATTACGGCACAAATGTCCAAAAAGTCAAGGAAAATCTCTAAAATGTTAAAAAAAATCGTTGAAAAATTACAAAAATCTCCAATTTTATACATTTTTTTGCTATTTTTTTCTGGACGAACTCTTTGCCGCTCTACCACCCGCTTCTTTGCTCCAATCGGCCGGCATGGCTTTTTTTACGGGCTTTCCGGGGTTTCATTGTTTTGTCGAACAAGGAGCGCCATGGAGGGCGCGTCAGTTGTTTACAGGAAAAATACAGTAAGTCTTCGCAGAAAACTTACGGGAACAAAATACCAGGAGGGGATTTTGTTCCCATAGCCCCTCCAATCCCGCGTAGGATGTTTTTAAATTAAGCAGCACACACTTTTTAATTACAAGGTCAAATGTCGAGTTTTTACCCCCACAAATTCCGGGTTGAAGCCCGGAATAACTGCATTTCTTTAGTTGTAGGTTTGCTCTGCGTACAGTTTGGGATACTTTAGCTTTTTTGCGTAGTCTTCACCGGTCGCCATGTTCTTGTAGGGGCTGTACTCTATGACATAATAGTGAACGAGCCAGCGCCGGTTAGACATGTCCTTAAACTTCTGCCTGTACAAAGGTCCTTTTTCGTGCCCATCGTTCCAGATGTAGAGGCCTGTGTATTGGGTATAGTATTCTCCATTAAACCTGCCGTCTTCTTTCTTAACCTGGCTGTTCGGCTCTTTATCTTTATATTTGTTTGTAAGGCCATTCAATGCACAATCCACATCATTTGACCATGATGAATACATTCCATCTGCCCTGTAATTCTGACCGTCCTCTGGATATTTCAGAGCTGTATAGAAAACCTTTCCTGCTTCAGGACCGCAAGCCCACACCCAGTCGTCTCTATAACCCGCATAATCATCTTGGGTCTGAGGCCAAGTATCAGCGTCGTAATCGTATGCCGGACTTTCCACAGGTTCTGAACTTTCATTTGCATTTGCTCCAGCATTTGTTTCTGAATCCAAAGCTTCGTTTGAATCAGCACTTTCATCTGCTTTTGGTTTTACGCGTGTGCCACCAATCCATGAGCCAAAGTCATCGGAAGTCTTTCCTTCGCCTTCTTTTTCTGCCTTAAAAATCTGGTCGTAAACAAATTTGTTTTCTGCATCACTTGTAATGGTCATAAGGTAGCCCTGCATTCCGTTAAAGCGGGGGGCTTCTTTTGCCTCATTGTATGCCTGTGGCCAAGTTACACTGTCACTCCCATCGCTTTCATCGCCAAACCTTTCGCTCTTTCTGTAGAAGCTTCCGTCCAGGTAAAAGACGTTTTCGTTCAGCTTGTAGGAGTTGCCTTCATCATCCTCACCTTCTATTGGTACGGATTCAAGGTTAACACGGATGTAGATGGGCTGGCCTTCTATCTTGTGGAATTCTATTGTAGAAAGAAAGTTGTCCGCTGCAAGGGCAGAAATTTCACCGCTTTCTGATGTGAACTGTACGTAGCGGAAGAATTTTTCTGTGTCTACCCCATCCTGATAAACAAACTGTATTGGCTTGCCGCTTGCATCCACGGGAATGCCCATGTCAAAGTGGACGTTGCCTTCTATTTCTGTTTCGGTAAGGGTAAAGTAGCCGCCCTCAGCAAAAACAGAGAAGATTGTTCCCGCTTTTTTTATGTTTCCCCGGCCTACAGTATAAGTATTGTCTTTGTCCTCTTTTTGAAGCAATTCTTTGGGCAAAGAAACAGGGGATGTGACCACGTTGGGGCTATAGTCATCATCATCGCTGCCGCCGCCGCCACCACCTCCGCAGGTTGTAGCAAGAAGAGCAAAAGTAAAAACCGTCAATAATTCAAGAAAAACCAAAAGCTGCTTTTTCATACAAAACTCCTTCTTCCCCTCCCAAGGAACAAGAAATCATCCTTTTCTACTATATATTACGGAATATTTTAAACAAAATTAAACCTTATGATTTTGAATGAACCAAAATTAGGAATTCCTCTGGAGAAACAGCTGGGATACTTGACTTTTCAAAATCAGACTTATTGCGCGTTACAATATAATCAAGACTAGAAGAAACAGAGGCTTCGTTTTGCATGGAATCTTCTAAATCATCAAACAATATATTATTCACAGCAGATACTATTTCTCTTCTGCCTAATCCTGCAACATCAAAAACATACAAGAGCTTGTTAAAGGTATTTCGACATTCATCAACAGAAAAATCTTCCAGTTCATGAAGAATGTAAAACATGTTTGAAAATGTGTGAACTGCAATATATCCGTCCACGAGCGATTCACAACATTGCAAAACCCGCTTTGATTGAGCAAGATGCGGTTCTCTGCAAAGTATTACATCAAGCAAAATGTTTGTGTCAATCAAGGCTTTCATATTTTCTCCAAACAGCCTGTGCAATTTCCTTATGCCCATTCATACTGATTTCATGCTTTGCGGGACGGCTCATTGCAAAAAGTTCTTCCAGAGCCTGCTTAGCTTTTTCCCTTTGCTCCTGGGTCTTAGAATTTTGAAGAGATTCTTTCTTACGCGACATGGATTCTATAAATGCAATAACACTAAGAGTTTGTTCATCATCGAGAGTATCAATATAATCCATTGCCTTTTTCCGAAGAGCCAAAGCCGTCATATTTTTCCTCCTTCTGCATCTCACCTAAAATATAACACATTTTTACTTATGTGTGTAAAATTTTACCCACTTGCATAAATCTTCACACAAAAAAGCCCGGCCACCACAATGGCAGCCGGGTATTTCATCCCTCCCACGGTTTACGGATTAGTCTACATGGTCGCTAAGGCTCATGCGGATTGTCTTTGTTACAGGCTGAGTGCCGGAGATGTTCTCCCAGTGGAAGGCAGCAGCAGAGTCACCGCTGTTCTTTCTATAACGGATTGTCATGCAGTTTGCATCATTATCAAACACATGTCCCTTATAACCTGAATATGCACCAAACCACCAACCAGTTACATCATCTACTTCAAGAGAATCGCGCAAGTAAAGACTAAGTTTTATGTCACCATCGAGGAAGTATCCCCAACTCTTGCACTCAATAGGAACTGCATCATTTCCACCAACCATGGTGTCTGCACACGCTCCAAGTTTTACAGTATGTCCCATTGGATTAAGTATATGTTTGAGTTTTAGGTATGGAGTATCTCCTGACATTGTAATATCAATCTTAACAGTCAATGTTATACCTGTTGTGTTATCAGTTGCAGTTGCAGTTCCGTCTCCGTTGTCTGTAAGTTTTAGAGCAGTTGCAGAACCTCCATCCACGCTGATATAATACATCCAACCACCATATTTGTAAGTAGTTCTAAGCATATCACCGCCATTAACACGTCCTACAAAGTCAAGAGCTCCAGTTGAACGTATTGCAAAGGCAATCATGTTGGGGTAGTCACCGTTTACAGTAGTATAGTCATTGCCGTCCACTCTTACGGTTGCATCAGCAGTCAGACCTTCAAGCTGGCTGATTGTGATTGGGAATGTGTATGTTACGTCACGACCGTCCTTTGTATTCACTACGTATGTAAGCACAATCTCGGAGTAGTTTGCATAGGTAAAGACAGAGATTTTGCAGCCACCGTTGCTGTCAAACGGAACGTCTTCCACATGAACGGCATTCTGGTGAGAGAAGTCTGTCTCTGCATTGAGAGTACCTGTAAGTCTTGCAGATACAATGCTCTCAAAGATTTCGCTATTCCAAGTTGGTGTTACAAGAATCTTACCCATGTAGTTAACGGATGTCTGGAGGTTAAGGCCAGAGTAGTCCGTTGTGTAAGGCTTGAAGGTGCTTGTAATGTTGTATGGGTTGCTTCCAGATTCAGAATCTGTTGTACCGTACTGGTTCATTACAATTCCAGCCAAAGGACCGCGTCCTACAGAGTAGTTTCCGTCTGCACCCTTTCCAATGTCGGAGATGGTTTCATGTGTTTCTGTATTTGTAACGCTGATTGTATGTGGTGCAATTTCCACATCATCTTCTGCAAGTACAATTACAGAACCTGTGTCGAGTTTTGTGCCATCTTGGGTAACAATTTCAACGTTGCCGCTAACATCATCAGTTGCAGTTACAACTCCGCCGTCAAAGGTGTCAATGTCAATTCCCTTTTCAAGGTCAACATCGCCAATATTAACGTTTCCGTTTATGTTTACAGAAGAGATTCCGTCAACATGATTCTTGTCTCCAGCTGCGTAAACAACTTCACCACCAGAAATATTGATTGTAGCGTTGCCAGTAACAGTTCCGCCGTTTGAACCACCGCCAACATTTTCAACCTTTCCGCCAGTAACGTTTACTGTAGAAGAGCCTGTTGTGCCGGATTTTCCTGCACCGTACACATTCTCTACATAACCGCCGTTTACATCTACAACAGAGCTTCCGCTAACAGAGCCTGTGTTGCTTCCGCCGTAGACTGTGCCAATTGTACCACCGTTGATTTCTACGCTTGTGTTGGAAACAGAACCTGTTCCGTTGCCACCGTAGACTGCATTAAGGTTTCCGCTGTTAACAGTAACGTCTGTAGCACCAGAGTAGTTGCCGCTCTGGCTTCCTCCGTAAACTGTCCAGCCTGTAAAGTCCATTGGCTGACCATTGTCTCCAAGGATAACTTCGTCTGCATCGCAAACACCGTCGCCGTCTTCGTCAAAGTAGATTCTTGTTGTCTTTCCTTCTGCCTGAACAATGAGAGATGCTCCGTTTGCAGAGATTGTCTTTGTTGAGGCATTCATCTCGTAGCCCCACTTTGCAAAGAGCGTCTTGTTACCAGTAGTTCCTGCTGCTATAGAAGAAAGCCTGCTTCCGCTGTAAGAGCTTGATTCATACCAACCGGCAAATGTTGCGCCAGTCTTGCTAACAACAGGGGATGTGGCAAGTGCAACGTCTCCGTCGTAAGGGCTGTATGTTCCCTGCAAGTTGCTGTTCTGGCTTCCACCATTCAAAGTATATGTGATGGAATAAAGCGACATAAGGTCATTAATGGTGCGGGTTGCGCTAGATTCAAGTCCTGTAGCAATACGAACCAATTCCGTGTAGTACTGGGTAGCTGTAGTACCGTCGTTTTTGCGGATATAGAACTTAATCTTTAAGATGTAGTTTCCGTTAGCAGGATCTGCTGTATGAGAAACACTCTTGTAAGTACCAGCTGAAGTTGGTGTTAACTGAGTTTCTCCTGTGCTGCTCCAGTTGGTTCCTGGCAAAGCTTCAAGAGCGGCTGTTACCCTTTCAACTGTGTAAAGACCTGTGTCTGCCGGATAGTTAAGTGTAACTCTGAGCTTTCCGTTTCCGTTTGCTTCGGCAAGTGTGCCAAAGTTGAGCCTGTTGCCACCGCTTCTTACCTGCTGCTCTTCTATGCTCTTCTGCAAAACAGGAACGTAGTTTTCGCCGGATTTTACGAATGCTGTAACAGTAAAGTTCCAAGAGCCTGCTGTAAGTTCAATTGTGTTGCGGGAAATGTCTGCAAGCATGAGTGTGTATGCGCTTCCTGCATCACTTGTGTCCCAAGTGCCAAGTTCTACTTCTGCTGGCTCTTCTGCATCAAGGGCTGTGCCGCGGAGTACAAAGCGGTCAATAGAAGTTGCAAGGTCAAAGCTGCTGTTGGGCAAAATTGTGCGGCCGTTGCCAAAAGAGATGGAAGAGAGATATGCCCTTCCGTTGTTTGAAGAAGAAGATTCATCGCGGTCAGAAACGCCATTTACGCCTGAACACGCAACCAAAGCTGCACAAACAAGAAGAGAAGCTGCCTTAAATATATTGTTAAAAAGATTTGTCTTAAGCATTTTCATAACGCACCTCCTTAGTTAGCCGCTGTAAAGATAAACGACTTTGAATCACCTACGTAATTGTCACCGTCTTTAATGATAAGCATGAGCTGGTGACTTCCAGATGAAGAAGCTGTGTATGCAAATGAATTTTCATTAACATTTTGGTTTACACCGTCAACATACCAAGTATAGGTTGCATCTTCAGATGCAGGTGTGTAAGAAGTTCTGAATGTAACAGGTGTGCCAACAGTAAGGCTAGATGTAGCTGAGGTAATGTTAAGATTTACATCTCTGTAAGTTGGTGCATTCATGTTCAGAAGAGAATTTTCATTCCGAACTGGAGCAGCAGGCTCGCTGTAATCGCTGCCACCGCCGCCTCCTCCACCACCGCAAGATGCGATAAGAAGAGCAAAAGTAAAAACAGTCACAAAACTGACCAAATCCAAAAGTAGCTTTTTCATATGCCAACCTCCTTTCCCTCCCGGGATGAAAAAAGCCGACACTTTTTAAATTAAAAAAAACGAATTAACAATCTACTTTCGAAATATGGTATTACAGTTCTAACTATCTTTATAATACGGCATAGACTTTTAAAAGTCAAGCAAAAATCTCTAAAAAATCAAAAAAATTTAAAATAAATGCCAAAAATCTCCATTTTTTCTATAAATTTTGATAATACAAAGCAGATTCCGGGTCGGTGCCCGGAATGACTGTGGGCTTGTACGAATTGAAAAAAAAAACGCGAATTATTCCAGTGCAGAGCAGATGAAGGATAAAGATTGCCGTGTCGAGCACGGTTGGCGAGCCCGTCGAACCACGGTTGGTGAGCCTGTCGAACCACGGTTGGATGGTGGAACAGACCCTGAAACAAGTTCAGGGTGACAGTTAAGTTCGGGGGGGACCGTTAATTGTTATTTGCCATACTAGTTTGAAACTTCGCTTATAAGGGTGTCCTTGTATTTTGTTCCAGGGTAAACGGAAAGAATTTTTATTGCAAGAAAAGTTCCTGACTGACTAAGTTCATAGGGATCAAGTTTTTTGAATTCTTCTGAATCAATTTCCTTGTATTCATCCAGATTTAATTTTTGCCAGCCGTTCACGTCTTTTAGAGTGAGCGTCTTTTCTCCGACAACTTTCATCTTGTAATTTGGGCTGTTAACAGAATGTCCTATTACTTCCCCCTGGATAACAAAGACTTTTATATCTTTGGGGCGGTTGTTTTCTTTCCAAAGTTTTTCGCTTTTGCCAAAGCCGCTCCAGATTCTTACCGGTCTTTTTACGTCAACCCAAGCTATGACCACTTCCCCAATGCCATCGTCAGATTTTCCTTCGCACCAGGCAGTGTCCGTCTTGCCGTCAAAACATTTGCCGGGGCCGTACATTTCCGTCCAGCTGTCGTAGCGGTTCTGGTTTGCCCATTCAATTTCGCTTTCGTCCCAAGAGTCGCCGTTTTCGTCTTTTTCGTTTGCCTTTAGCGTCCTTGGGGGATTTCCTTCTGCCGAAAGCCATGAACTTGCCAGAACCGCATCGTATTTTCCGCCAAAGCAGGGATAGTATTCTTTTTCCAGGGTGTCTCCCACCTTCATTTTTTTAAGGGAAAGATTCCAGTCGGACTGCTCCAGAGCCCCTTTTGTCCAAAGCTGGGCAAAGACCGCATTGCTGATGATTGCCGTTATTAAAATAGAAACAATTGTTTTTTTCATTATCAAATATATACCATATAAATGGTCGAATGTCGAGGTTTTGGCACAAATACTATTAACATAGCAAACTGTCATGCCACATTTGCACGCACCTGATACAAATGTGTGGTTCGGCATATCTTTGTGTTATAGTGATTTTAGATTCTGAGTCAAGCTCAGAATGACATAAAGTTAATGGCATTGGTTTTGGCAAAAAATGTGTCATTCTGAAGAGTTTTTTTCTTCCTTGCCAAACAGTATCAAGCCATGGATGGCGGCTTAGCAGCATGCAGAAGCTCCCGGCTTCTGCAATCATTCAAAAAATCCATGGAGGGATTTTTAAGTCTTTCTTGCCAACCAACATCAAGCCACGGATGGCGGCTTAGCAGCGTGCAGAATTGCAAAGCAATTCTGCAATCATAAAAAAATCCATGGAGGGATTTTTTTATGCAACGTACGCCGCCATGGAGGGGCCAGCCGCAGGCTGGTTGCCGCTGGGTGAGCTTGTCGAACCCCGGCAATGAAGGCGAAGGCCGGAACCCCGGAACGGCGGTGGCGCAAAGGCATGGTCGGTCGAATTAGCCAAAAAGCAAAATGGTAGAACAGAAAAAATTACCGTCCAAAAAATCTCCAAAATATCGAATAAATTTCAAAAAAAACTTAAAAAAGGCATTTTTCTTGCCGAATTTGAATTTGCATGTTAAGATGTTCTTATAAAGGAAAGAAATGTGGCAAGCCCACGCTTTTTGTTTATCAACTTCATATTTAAAAAATTAGAAACTTTTTTAAGGAGTTATTTATGAATGTTTCGCATAAAGCAACTGCGCGGCTACTTGTAGCTTTCTTTTTTATGCTTGCATCAGCAGTTTTTGCCTGGCCCCAAGATTCAGACAGCAGCAGTCGGACCAGCGACAGCAATCACCATAGTGATATTGAAGAAATCATCAGCAGAGGCGAACTAAGGGTTGCAATTACGGAGGTGGATCAGCCGCCTTTCTATTTTATGGACAAAAACGGCAAGCTTTCTGGCTACGATATAGACCTTGCCACCAAAATGGCAGAGGAACTTGGAGTAAAGCTTGTAATCACAAGGGATGCCCCCACTTTTAACGACCTTATTCCGCTTATTTCTTCCGGAAAGGCAGACCTTGCAATTTCAAAACTTAGCCGTACCCTTACCCGCTCAAAATTCGTTAAGTTTTCAACCCCATACATGACATTCCGCCAGGGCATTCTCTTTAACCGCCTGCAGCTTGCAAAAGTGGCTTCGGAAGATTCAGTGAACCAGTTTGTGCGCAATTATACAGGAACAATCGGTGTTATTGCAAAGTCATCATACGCAAATTACGCTAAGGAAAACTTTCCCAAGGCTACCGCTACCGAATATCCTTCCTGGAACGCCGCGGTGGATGCCCTTACGCGAGGAGAGGTGCTTTCTGTTTACCGCGACGAGCTTGAAATTAAGAGGGTTCTGGCGTCCGTTCCAAACAGCGCCCTTCTCTTTAAGCCCATCTACTTCCGCGACCTTACCGACCCAATAGCGATTGCAGTAAAGAGCAGCAACACCCAACTTCTCTACTGGGTAAACATATTCTTGGAAAGTCAGCCCAAAATGACTGCTGACCAAGTTCTTGAAAAATACGCAAATAAATAGAGGTATATATGGTTGGCAAAATCCTCAAAAATCCTATAACTATACTTATTGCCGTAATTCTCGGCATTCTGTTTGGCTTTTACGAAAAGAACATAGCTTTGTCCTGGGGCATAATCGGAGACGTTTACCTTAACCTCTTTCAGATGACGGTTATCCCAATTCTTGTAACTTCCATCGTGGCAAGCCTTGCCATGCTCATGAAGGACGCAAACGCAAGGTCCCACATTACAAAGATTCTTCTTGCCTTTATGCTTATGCTTATGGCAACGGCAGTCTTTGGAACTCTTGCCGGTGTGCTAAGCCGCCCGGGAAAAGACCTTGGGGAACAAACCACGGCTGTTCTTGACCAGATAATCAAAACTTCTTCTGACAACTCAAAAGACGAGATTTCCCTTTACGACCCTTCCAGCGACACTAGCACCAACAAGTCTTCTTTGGTAGACTTCTTTGCAAACATTGTTCCTTCCAACATCTTTAAGTCCTTTAGCAACGGCTCAATTTTGCAGCTTGTTTTCTTTAGCATCATCTTTGGTGTTGCAATAGGCTTCTTGAGTGAATCGTCGTCGCTAAGGCTTATAAACGGCGTTGTCTCGCTAAAGGAATCTTTCCAAAAGCTTATCAACTGGACAATGTACGGTTTGCCGATTGGACTTGTATTCCTGATGGGTAAGCAGATTGCCCAGGTAGGTGTAGAAATACTCCTTGCCATGGTAAAATTTATCGTGGTCTTCTATGCGGTTGGTCTTGCCGCAATGCTTGTGTGTACAATCATTATATGGATTAGGTCTGGAATAAAAAATCCTTTTACGGTTTTAAAGAAGGTAATGGACCCAATCATAATCTGTTTTGCAACCAGAAACAGCTTTGCTTCCCTTCCTTCTTCCGTAACTGCTCTTAAAAACCTTGGGCTTAGCGAAAACACGGTTGACCTTGTATTCCCCCTTGGCGTAACTATCCTGCGCTTTGGAAACATAATGTACTTTGCCCTTGCGGCATGTTTTGTTGCCCAGATATACGATGCAGCGCTTTCGCTTCCGGCAATGCTTCTTATCGTGGTAGGCTCACTTCTTGCGGGAACCGCTACGGCTGGAGCTTCGGGCCTTCTTACACTTCCGATGATTTCGCTTATTCTTGACCCGCTTGGCCTTCCTGTGGAATCCATACTTGTTGTATTCATGGCAATTGATTCCCTCATAGACCCAATGCGCACACTTCTTATCGTATACATAAACATTGCAACCACGGCTATTGTGGCAAGCAGAGAAACAGAAGAAGAGCGCAACGCAAAGACAAAGATGCGTCTTGCGGCAAACAGAGGGGACGAGATACTTCTTGAACAGGGAAGTGATTATTCTGCTTCCGAACTGCCAGACTTTAGCGCAGACATTCAGGCAGTAAAGGTTCAGAGCCAGTCCGCATACTCTGCCATAAAACTTCCGGAAATTTCTACAACTGCTGTCATGGACAACAGCCCGGACTTTGAAGACACTTCAAGCATACTCTTAGACAATGATGTTAACCGTGCCCAGACTATTGCCTCTGCGGGAACACCAGCCTACCAGTCAAAGGTAGCAGCAATAACCCCGCCTTCAAGAGCCGCAAGAAAAGAAAACCTTACCACAGGCTTGCCAGGCGGCATAAAGATAAAAATCCGCGACGCACTTGTTCTTATAAACACGGTTCTGCTCATACTTACGGCAACGGTAATCATCCGCATAAATTCCCACGGTACACAGGACTCCGTATATTCAGTTTCCACAAAGCTTGTAACGGAAATCCTAAAATCCGTAGACACAAAGATTCAGGCCTACTACACACCGGCAGACCAGGCAATACACAACATCTCTTTCCACTACTGGAACGAAGACCGCTTCCACTTTAAGTACAACAACGAAGCTGCCCTTGACTACTTTATGGAACTTTTGCAGACCCACAAGGAATTTGCAATGGTATACTTTGGAGACACCAATGGCAACCTCATAATGGGAAGACGCATGCCGGACGGTACGCTAACCCGCCGCTACATAACAAGAACGGAAGATTCCGTAATAACAAAATACATTCACGAAAACAAAGCCTTCAACGCATCATTCCCCACAACGGAAGAAAGCTTGGAGTCTGGCTACGACCCGCGGACAAGAGGCTGGTACAAAAAAGCCGTAGCCCAAAAGAAAGCCGTATGGACAAACGTCTACATCTTTGCAACAGACAACATGCCGGGCTTCTCCTGTGCAGCTCCAATCTACAGCAACGACGGAGAACTGGAAGGCGTTGCATGCATAGACATTGGAATCCGCGACCTTTCGCTCTATCTGGGTGGCATTTCCACAACAGAAAATTCAAGGCTCTTCATCTATGACCAGGACAACCAGATAATAGCAAAACCGCTAAAGGCAGAAGATCCGCTGGACGTACTGCTTAACGTATACCCCGGAGCAGACGGAAGCAATTCCTACAGCATGAAGAAGGTAACAGACGAAGCAGATCCTATAATTGCAGAAGCCTTCAAGAAAAGTGCAGGCCGCGTAAACACGGAAGGCATATATTCATTCGACCTGAACGGAAACAACTACTTCTGCAAGATAGACTCCATGCCTCTTGACCAGGAACTTTCCTTTAACGTAGGAATGATTGTTCCGGACAACGACATAATGGGTATTGTCTACAAGAACAACAGAACCGTTCTTATAATCTCCCTCATCGTTATTATAGTGGCAATAATCATATCAATACTTATGTCTTCGCTCATTTCAAAACCGATGAAGATTCTTTCTACAGAAATGAATGACATCAAGGAACTGGATATAGACGACGGAGATGTGAACGTCAATTCCGGCATAAAAGAAATAGACAATATGGTTGACTCTTTCAAGGGCATGAAGCAGGGTCTTGTAAACTTTAAGAAATACGTTCCTTCTGACCTTGTAACCCAGCTTGTAAAGAACAGCCAGAGCGCAGAAATTGGCGGAAAGAAGCAGATTCTAACCCTCCTCTTCTCCGACATAGAAAACTTCACAGGCATTTCTGAAAAGACAAAGCCAGAGGAACTCATAAACCGCCTCTACGACTACTTCTCAATCTTTGCCCACACAATAACCGGCAACAGGGGAACCATAGACAAGTACATTGGCGACTCAATCATGGCCTTCTGGGGCGCACCGGTAGAAATGGACGTAAAGCAGCACGCAACCCTTGCCTGCCGCGCAGCACTCACTTGCCAGATGCAGGGCTTCAACCTTTCCAACCAGTGGATACGCGAAGGAAAGCCAAAGTTCCGCACAAGGTTCGGAATCCACACGGGCGAAGTCGTCGTAGGAAACATGGGTTCTGACGAGCGCATAAACTACACGGTACTCGGCGACAACGTAAACCTGGCAAGCCGCCTAGAAGGAATAAACAAATATTACGGCACGGAAATCATAATCAGCGCAAACACCCACGACCTTGTAAAAGATGATTTTGAATTCCGCATGCTGGACAAAATAACCGTAAAGGGAAAGACACAGCCTCTCTTTATCTACGAGCTTCTTGCAGAAAAGGGAAAGCTTAACCAGAACCTGTTAAAGATTTACAACGCATACGAACGCGGACTTAAATTCTACTTTGACGGTGACTGGGACAACTGCATCAAGTACATGTCTGCCGTAAGGCACCACGTAAACGACAAGGCGGCTCAGGTAATTTTGGAGAGAGCCGAAAACTTCAAGGTGAACCCGCCAGAAGGATGGAGCGGTGTATATGCATTCGACAGAAAATAAAAGAAAGGCAATCGGCATAATTGGAGGCATGGGTCCCTATGCCGGACTTGATTTGGAACGCAAAGTTTTTGACAGCGTAAAGGCCACAAGCGACCAGGACTATCCAGACGTAATGATGATTTCTGCATCACGCCTAATTCCTGACCGCTCCTATTACATTCTCCACCCGGACACGGAAAACCCCTGCATAGGAATTAGCTACTGCGTAAAAAAACTTGCAGACATGGGCGCAACCCACATAGCCATTCCCTGCAACACGGCACATTCCCCAATAATACTCAACCAGGTAAAACGCTTCATAGAAGTAAACGGAATAGATGTTACCCTCATGAACATTGTAGAAGAAACCTACAAATGGGTAAAAGAAAACATACCCTCAAAAAAAATCGTACTCTACGCAACCCAGGGAACTTACTACTCCGGTGTTTACCACCTCTTCTTTGACGCACAAAAAAATGCAAGCGGCCAGCAGGACTACAGCATTGTTGAACCGGAAGACGCAGACAAGGAACTAATCTGGAACGCAATCTACAGCCGCGAATACGGAATAAAAGCCTACTCAAACCCAATCCAAAACCAGGCCATAGAAAACTTCCGCATCGTAACAGAAAAAATGTTTGCCCAAGGCTACGACACCTTCATCATGGGCTGCACGGAAATACCACTCGCAATGGGGCGCCTTAGAATGCCCATCACAAAAATTGACCCAGCAAAAATAATGGCACGCGCCCTGGTAAAAGCAGTCTGCCCCGACCGCCTAAAAGAATTCTAGCACAAGGGGGGGGAAAGCCTTCCCCCTGGCCTCAGCCCTACGGTCTTCGGCACACCCCCTTCTGCGGGCTCAAACGCCGCCCGCAACACCTGCTATACTACTACGCCACCATAACAAAGCACCTACACCCATTACCACACCGCGCCCTTCGACTCCGCTCAGGGAGCGACCGTCACCCTGAACTCGTTTCAGGGTCTGTACAAGTCTAGCATTTATCTTCCACAGATTCCGGGTCAAGCCCGGAATGACAACCGCCCCTCAAAACAAACGCCGTCATGCTGACAAAAAGCCGTCACCCTGGCGAAGAACCGTCATGCTGAACTTGATTCAGCATCTGTACAAACTCAGCATTTACCGTCCACAGATTCTGGGTCAAGCCCGGAATGACAACCGCCCCTCAAAACAAACGCCGTCTCCCTGGCAAAAAGCCGTCACGCTAGCGCAGAACCGTCACCCTGGCGAAGAACCGTCATGCTGAACTTGATTCAGCATCTGTACAATCCCAGCATTTACCTTCCACAGATTCCGGGTCGAGCCCGGAATGACGTGTATTTGCAAAAGCCTGTCATTGCCGTGTCACAAGCACATAGTCATGTAAAGAGGAAGGTAGGTAACATCTGCATCCCTGTCACAGAATAAATCTTTTGTATAGATTATAAAGCGCTCATGTTTTTTTAGGCATTTTTTAACGAATTTTACAAATGTTTTTAAATACACCGATGTACACAAAAAAATCCGGCAGTGGTTAACTACCGGATTTGTGTAGGAAAGAGCATCATGCCAAGGGTTTATTCATAGGACTGCTCTGCGTGGCTGTTTGCCTTGTATACCGCAGGATCCGTTGGGATTGCAATTCCAGCAACAGGGTTCTCGTACGGAGTAAATTCTACAATATAGTAATGTATCTTCCATCGTGCCTGACTACCATTACCGGTTGAAGCATCGTTCCAAACATAGTGGCCGGTATACTGGAGGTAAAGTTCTTTTGCCGTATCACTGTTGTCGCCTCCTGTGTAATTGGCGTTACTTTCGTTGTTCGGCTCGTAATCACCTGCATAGGCTCTTGGAATACCATTTTTCTTGCAGTCTTCTGGGTTTGACCACGCTGAATACATTCCTTCTGCCCTGTAATCCTGGCCGTTCCTACTGAATGTGTTTGTATAGAAAACCTTTCCTGCATCAGGACCGCAAGCCCATGACCAATACTTGTTAAAGCCGTCTGCTTCCCAAGTAGAAAGGTCATAATCAACCTTTGGCTTTTTCCTTGTGCCTCCAATCCAAGAACCAAAGTCATCAGGTGTCTTTCCTTTTGCCCTTTCAGACTCAAAGACCTTATCATAAATAAACTTGTTCTCTGCATCAGAGGTAATGGTCATAAGGTAGCCCTGCAAGCCGTTAAAGCGCTCTTCCTTGGCCTTGTTATAAGCCTGATTCCAACTTACCGTTGTACCGTTTTCAAAGCGCTCGCTCTTCTTGTAGAAGCTTCCGTCAAAATAGAAGACGTCCTTGTTCAACTCGTAGCCCTTCTTGCCATCTTTATCTTCAACTTTAATAGGAACGGTCTCCAAGTTAATGCGAATTTTAAAAGGTTTATTATCTATCTTGTGGAATTTTATCTTATTAAGGAAAGCATTCGCCTTTTCAGAAGAAATATCTCCGCCAGTAGACGTAAACTGAATGTAGCGGAAATTTGTTTCCGTAGATACAGAGTCGGCATATCCGTTTTCCTTAAAGTTAGCGTCAAGAGGAATGCCCATAGAGAAGGATGCTCCATCAAGACTTGTATCTCCTACATTAAAGTAGCCGCCATCCGCAAAGACAGAGAATATCGTACCCTTCTTTGTTACGTTTTCGCCAAAGACATAGAAGGTGTTTGGATCGGATTCATCAGCCTTTAGCGATGTAGGCAAGGAAAGATCGCCATTCACCATAACGTCATTTCCCACAACCTGGGCATTGCGCTTCCTGTCTGAATTTATTATTACAAAGAACATTGTATAGGCCTGTCCTTCAAAAGTTACAAGAACAGTACCCTCCGTTGCACTTGGCGCAATAAGAGTTATGGAATCTTTCTCCGCCTTGTTAAGGTTTCCTGCAATAACCTTTTTGTCTATGGCTGAAGAAAGCAGAATGCCCCTATCCTTCTGGTTTCCAACATGAGGGTTTCCGCTCACCTTTATGAGTGTGCAGCCTTCATATAAACCGCCTACGTTTCCATTAATAGTTCCACCAGTAATGTTAACACAAGCGTCGTCAGAAGTGGTCTTTATGGCATAGTTATTGTCATCTCCCAAGATGGTTCCGCCGTTAACATTAACGGTACCCGTGGATTCAATAGACCTAACACTTCCGCCGTTTACGGTAACAGAGCCTTTGCTCTCTCCCCTTGCGTAGATATTGGCAACAGATCCGCTTTGAATGGTTATGTCGTCCTTACCGCCTTCTGGATAGCTTCCGTCTGGTTTTGAACCGTAGATTTTTAAGTTGGCATGAACAGGGAATGGCCTTCCGTCATCATCAAGAACAAGGTTGTCTTCTTTTACTTCGTTAAAATAGGCATAGGCAACATTATCGCTACCCTCTTTTGCTTGTACAAAAAGCTTTTCACCGCAAGCATAAAGCGCATCGCTTGATACATTATACTTCCACTTTGCATAGAAGATTTTTGCGCCCTTGGAGCCAGCAGGAATTTGCGTTACCGGGTTCTTAAAGTTGGGGTCTGAATACCAGCCCACAAATGTAGCAGCATTTCTGCCTGCAAGTTCCGGCATGGGGATTGCATCCTGATACGGCGTGTATGAATAATGAACATTGTTCCCCTTAAAACTACCGCCATTGCATTTGTATTCAACCGGGTAAATTGTGTTAAGGTTTTCTATGTTAACTTCTGCCTGCGTTTTTCTGCCGGTTGCAATCTGAACAAGCTCGCTCCACACCTGGCTTGTTTCTCCAGCACCGTTGTCCATTGTAAAAGTAAATTTTACGATGTACCAGCCATTCTTGGGGTCATCGGTAAAGACAACGTTTCTAAAACTGCCATTAGAATTTTTGTCCAAAGCAGGGTCTATAGCAAGAGTCCTGTCTTCAACAGAATATTCGTTTCCTTCATTCTGGGGTGTCATGCTTACGGTTACACTTTTTACGCCCCAATCAGGAAAGTTTACTTTTATGGAAAGAGAACCGTTTCCGGCAACCTCGTCCAAAGTGCCAAATTCTATTATGTTCCTGCCGCTTTTAATAATCACAGGATTTGTAGTCTTTTCAAGAACAAGAAATGCCTTTGTGTCTGCCTCTTCGTCTGAACAAGTTACACCTTCTGGAAGGGCGTATGCTTGAATGGTAAAAGTATAGCTGCCAATTCCAAGTGCAATCTTATTGTCGCGAAGGTCATTGTCCATTTTGTCGTATGCAAATTCCGTGCTTGTTTGAACCCAAGGCTCGTAGACAATTTCTTCGCCGTCCACAGGTTTTCCTTTTAGGACAAATTTGTAAATGTCCTTTCCCTTAAGGTCAAAGCTTTCGTCTGGAACAATTGCACGTCCGTTTGCGCCAAATTTTACGGCAGAAAGATATGCCACTGTGCCCGAAGACTTCTTATCTTCATGGTCAGAAACTCCATTCAAGCCGCTGTTACAGGCAAGGAGAGAGAAAAGTAAAAATATAGAAAATGACTTTATTAATTTAAGAGCAAAATTTTTCATATGTGCCTCCAATCCCTCCCTGGAACAAAGAAACCCATATGAATTATAAATCGGTAATAATATAGAAAAAAATGAATTATTTTGGGTACAATTTTTATCGTTACACATCATGTTTAATATAGACTATTTATTTGTAATAAAAGGGGTTACAGATTACAAGGCATTTCTTGCATGCCCGGCAAAGCCAAAAGCTAAAAAATCCGGCAGTGGTTAACTACCGGATTTTTGTGGAAAAGAGCGACGTGCCGAAAGTGATTACTGAAAACCAAATTCGGCAGCTGTTCCGTTCAAAGGGTTATTAGTAGGTCGCTTCTGCGTGCATGCGTTCAGCCCTTGGCACGTGACGTTCACCAGTTTCCGGGTTTTCGTAAGGAGTAAACTCTACGATATAGTAGTGTATCTTCCAACGACCTGGATTATTATCAGAATACGGTTTCTTTTCGTTTGCATCATTCCATACATAGCGACCTGTATACTGAGTATAATACTCATCATCCTGCTTTACACTAAAATCTTTGTCCTTATTATTAGGTTCATAATCGGCTTGCTTTTTACCTGTATCATCTGCATTTGTGCCATTATAATACCACTCAATTCCATTCAATGCGCAGTCAACAGGATTTGACCATGATGAATACATCCCAGGTGCCCTATAGGATTTACCATCCTTAGGATAGCGAGCTGTTGTATAGAAAATACGTTTACAATACTCACCTGTATCTTTATCCTTCTCTATTGCTTCAGGACCACATGCCCATGTCCAGTAGTCATTGTAGCCTTTCTTTTCCCAAGTAGCAGCATCATATCCATTTTTAGGAATTGTGCGTGTACCACCAATCCAAGAGCCAACTTCATCAGGTTTCTTTCCCTTAAACAACTGATCGTAAACAAACTTGTTTTCCGCATCAGATGTAATGGTCATAAGATAACCCTGCATGCTGTTAAATTTCTTTTGCTTTGCCTCGTTGTAAGCTTCCGGCCAAGACTTAGTACCAGTGGCAAAGGGCTCGCTCTTCATGTAGAAGCTTCCGTCAAGGTAGAAAACGGTATCATTCAGCTTGTAGTATCCGGCATCAGGATCATTTGCTTGAAGTGAAAGCTGCTCAAGGTTAATGCGGATAAAGATAGGCTTATTGTCTATCCTATGAAATTCTATGCTTGTAAGGAAGCCATCCGCATCATCAGTAGAAATTTGCCCGGATTCCGACGTAAACTGAATGTAGCGGTACATTTTATCCGTAGTAACTCCATCCTTATAAACAAACTGCTGTGGCTTACCAGTCGCATCTACAGGAATACCCATATCACAGGAGGCATTTTTAAGCGTTGTTTTAGAAAGAGTAAAGTAGCCGTCTTCCGCAAAGACAGAGAAGATGGTTCCGTCCACCGTTACGTTTCCAGATGCAAGGTTAAAGGCATTTTCCTTTCCTTCAACAGGCTTTAATGTTGCCGGCAGGGAAAGCCCACCCTTAATCTTAATATTGGCTCCGTCAACCTTAGCCTCGCGAGTGCGGTTAGAATTCTCTATTACAAAGAATTTAGCGTAGGCCTTGCTGGCATCATCAAAGGTTACAACTACAGTTCCGTCCTTTGGATCCGGAGCAAGCACTGTAATTGCCTTTTCGCTTGCAGCATCAAGGTTTCCTGCCCTAAGCTTTTTGTCCTTTGCAATAGAAAGGTCTATACCAACATTCTTGCCGTTTCCAATAACAGGGTTGCCACTAACGCGTATGTTTGTATCTGCTATACCGCTGGCACCGCGTACATATCCTTCTATAGTTCCGCCAGAGATGTTTACAGTAGAGTTTCCACCTGCAACATAGATTGCATTACAAGCAGCGAAATCTCCTGCAATTTTTCCGCCGGTAACGTTTATTGTTCCGCCCTGTCCGTTGATTCTTACCTGCAAGATATTTCCGCCGTTTACGGTAACGTGACCTTCGCTTCCGCTTGCATAAACAGCTTTAACAGAACCGCTTTCTACGGTTATGTCATCAGTTGTACCTTCTGGATACGTTCCGTCTTTTTTGGAACCGTAGACTTCCCAGTTGTAAATGTCAAGAAGACTTCCGTCATCTTTAAGAACGGCATTGTCTGGGTTTACCTCGTCAAAGTAGGCGTACACAGAACTACTGGTGCTGTCGCTGGACTTCTGTACAATAAGCTTTTCACCGTTTGCATACAACTTGCCTTCGTCATAATTGTACTTCCACCTTGCATAGAAGGTTTTTGCGCCCTTTGAACCTGAAGGGATTTCCGTTACCCTATTCTGGAAGCTGGGGTCTGAATACCAACCTACAAATGTTGCTACGTTTCTGTCTGCAACTTCCGGCATGGGGATTGCACCCTGGTATGGTGTGTATGACAGAGAAATGCTGTCTCCCTTAAGTCTACCGCCCTTGCAGTTGTATGTAATTGGGTAAAGAGTGTTAAGGTTTTCTATAACAATATCATCCTTCTTTGTCTGTCTGCCTGTTGCAATCTGGACAAGCTCGCTCCAAACCTGGTTTGTATCCCTTACGCCGTTATTGATTGTAAAGTTGAATTTTACAATGTACCAGCCGTTAGAAGGATTGTCGTCAAATATAACGCTCCTGTAGCCACCGGATGCTTCGGAAATGGCAAGAGACTTGTTTGAAACTGAATATGTATTGCCTTCGTCCTGTGGAGTCAAGTCTACAGTTACGCTCTGTACGCCTTCATCAGGGAATTTGACAGTTAACGAAAGAGTTCCGTTTCCAGAAGCTTCGTTCAATGTGCCGAATCTGATTTTGTTTGAGCCGCTCACAATAGAAACCGGGTCTGTTGTCTTTTCAAGGACAAGTATTGCCTGTGAATCTATGCTTAAATCCTCGGCTTCTTCTGCATCCCCTGCATCGTCCGCATCATCAGCTTCGTATGTAATTCCGTCTGGAAGTACGTATACCTTAATGTCAAAAATATATGCTCCAGTTCCAACAGTTATTGTTCCGCCGCGGAGGTCTTTTTCCATAGCATAATAGGCGGTAAGAGGATCTCCGTCTTCATCCTCTGTGCGAACCCAAGAGCCAAGCTCCTCGAATTCTTCGCCTCCAACACGCTTTGCACTAAGGACGTATTTGTAGATGTCGTCTCCCTTAAGGTCAAAGCTTCCGGTTGGCACAATTGCGCGCTCACCGTTACCCAAAGAGACAGCCGAAATATATGCTTTTCCGTTAGAAGCACCTTCTTTCTTTCCGCCTTCGCCAGAAATGCCGTTGCTACAGGCAGAGATGAGGACGCATGCAAAAAGCACTGCAAATATGTTTAAGCCGTTAAAGATTGATTTTAATGTTTTCATAGCGCACCTCCTTATTCGCTTACAACAAGGTTCACACTAAGGGAACCTCTTAAATGGGAACCATTTGAACCATCCTTGGTTACTGTTATTAAAAGGTTATGTCTACCTAACGACTCCGGTGTAAAAGTACACGTACGTCCGTTTTCATTCAAAGTTCCAGGCGTTACTCCAATGCCATTCAAAGACCATGTGTAGTTATTGTAGTTCTCTTCTTGAACCGCAAACGACACCTCTTGGTCTCTTTGCAACGCTAAACTAGTTCCACTTACAGCAGCTCCATTTACAAGAAGCGTTACAGATAAATCATTGTCATAGCTTGGAGCTAGAATTTGTATTGTGCCGTCACTGTTTGTCTGCATGACAGGAGCAGGCGCATAATCGTCACCGCCACTGCTTCCGCCACCACCGCAAGCAACAAAAGAGAAAACGACAAATGTAACAAGGATTAACTTTATTAATTTATTAAAGACAAGTTTCTTCATATAGATCTCCTTCCCCTTCCCAGTTCACGAAACCCATACGATTTTTAAATCGGCATAATTATGAATAAAACTTAAGCATTTTTTCAGAATTGCTTTAGCACGACAACTCTCCCATAATTACGCTTCACCTCTATATTATAAAAATAAAATTGAAAAGTCAAGGAAAAGTTTTTTTGAATTCTAAAAAAAGTGTTATATTTTATAGCTTTTTGGCATAAAATAATGATTTTTTTGTGTTAAAGGCAAGGCCAAGGAACCTACGCCGCCGTGGAGGGGCGCGATAGCGTTGCTGACGGCGCAGATCACTAAGCTATGTCGAAGGGTGGTCCCTGAGCCTGTCGAAGGGCCGGAGCCGGCAGCAATGGAGGGGGTGGGGGCCCCCGGACCCCCGGTTCTCGCAACGAAGTTTCAAGCGAGGGCGGTGACGCATAGGCATGAATGTCGAGTTAGCCAAAGAGTAAAATGGTAGAGCCTATGCAAGTACCGTCCAAAAAAAAGGAAAGAGATCCCGAATCAAGTTCGGGATGACGGTCGGCACTCAAGTTGCGGCAGTCATTCCGGGCACCGACCCGGAATCTGTGGAAGATAAAGACTGCGTTTTTACTAGAACTTTGCCTTTCTTAGGCGTACGCGTTCAACATCCTCGCAGAAGAGCTCGCGCAAGTCGTTAAGGCCAAGTGCCATAAGTGCCATGCGGTCAATTCCAATTCCCCATGCAAGCACAGGTACGTCTATGCCCATAGCCTTTGTAACTTCCGGGCGGAAGATGCCTGAACCGCCAAGCTCAAACCAGCCCAGCTTGGGGTGCTTGATGTGCACTTCTATTGAAGGTTCTGTAAAGGGGAAATAGCCTGGCACGTACTTTACTTCTGTTGCACCTGCAATTTCCACTGCAAACATGCGCAAGAAGCCTAAAAGTGTGCGAAGGTTTACGTCTTTTCCAAGAACGATTCCCTCTGTCTGGTAAAAGTCGCTAAGGTGGGTTGCATCAACCTTGTCGTAGCGGAAGCAGCGGGCAATACCAAAGTATTTTCCTGGTATCTTAGCCTTGTGCAGCTGGTGGGCGCTCAAAACGGTTCCCTGGCTACGCATAATAAGGCGGCGTGTAAATTCGTTGTCAAATTCATAGTTCCAACCGCGGCTGCCTGTGTTTCCACCGTTGCGGTGTACATTTGCCACGTTGCTAAGATAAGGTTCCTCTATGCTCTTTGCGTGGGTTGGGTTTTTAAGGCGGTAAACGTCGTGAATGTCGCGGGCTGCGTGGAACTGGGGCATAAAGAGTGCGTCTCCGTTCCAGAATTCAGTTTCTACGAGCGGGCCGTCAAATTCTTCAAAGCCAAGTGAGCAGAGCTGGTCTTTTACGCTTTCCAGGAACTGAACATAGGGATTTGTGCGCCCCGGAATAATGCGGGCAGGCGGAATCTGAATGTTGTAGCCACGGAAAGTGCCTTTGCGCCAGTCTCCAGATGCAAGCATGGATGGAGAAAGCTCGCCAATTTCGTTGCCAGTAATGCCGGCTTCTTTTAATGCCTTTGCAACGCTTTCAAATTCGCCGGTAAGCTTATAGGTAACGGTTTCGCGCTCAAGGGTGCGGAAGGGAGTCTCGCTAACACCGCGCTTTTTTGTAAGGCCAGACATTACATCAAGCTCTTCCTTGCTAAGTTCAGTTGATTCAAGCTGGGAATTATCCTTTTTGCTGGCCTTTGCAATCAGTTCCTTTGCAACAGTAAGGCGGGCAGGAACAGCGGCCCCGGTGTATTCAGCCTTTTTCTCTGCATTCATCTTAAGAACGCCCTCTTTGCTAAGAGAACCGAATGCAGAACCAATGTCCTTGTTTTCCAAGCCCAGTGCAGATGCAATTTCCGGCAAAAGATGTGGGCCGTTGTCCTTTAGATATGATATTATGCGCTCTTCGGCAAAACCGTTTTCTGCAACGGTGCGGCCAAAGTCTGTAAGTTCAAAGTAAGTGTGGGGTTTACGTGAAGTTTCCGCAAGAAGATTTTTACCGCCAAGCCAGCTGAATGCCTGGTTTGCGTGGCCTTCTTTGTATCCAAGTTCCGACTGGAGCCTTTCTGAAGTAAGTTCGTCATTCAATCCGTATTTTAAGAGGACTTTTGTTTCCAGCGGATGCAAATTTTTAATAAGGGATTTTAAGTCTGTCAATTTTTTTCTACCAACCTTGTGAAAGCGGGCAGGCCTAAATACGCGCATACCCCGAAGCAAGTCCGGGGTAAAATGGGCTGTAAACCGCTGCTATTTAGAGCTGTCCGTTGCCGAAATTATGAGTTTTGTGCGTCCGGGGCTGCAAAGAAGTCGTTAGGCAACCCCTGATGCAGGAAACTAGTTGTCTGCCTTTGGAGCCTTGAATGGCTTTTCTGTGTACTGAACCCAGCGGCGGTATGTTGCCATGCGGAGGTTTGAATCCTTGAGCTTAAAGTAGCTGGTTCTGTCCTTCTTTACGAAGATAGGCTTTGTGTGGAAGCCCTGTTCAGCCTGGAAATCCTCAAGAACTGCGTCTACAGTATTCATTGCTTCGCCCTGGTCATAGCTAGGTGCTGAGCATGTGTAGAATACACGTACTGTTCCTTCGTACGGTGTGTATTCAAGAGTAAGCTGTACACTCTTTGCATGTGGGTGGAATTCCGCATAATTATCTTCTATAGTAAGATACTGTGTGGAAGTGTCTACGTAGCTGTCCAATGCTTCCAAGCCACCGTTGGATGATTTTGCAACCTGTGCGAATGCAGCTCCAAAAGCCAACAATGCTATAGTGCACATCATAAATATCTTTTTCATAAGTTTCCTCCTAAGAAAAGATTTAATAATTACTGTATAGAATTATTCTATCAGTTTGTAG
>Ga0310695_10002273_pt1 | contig 41129 bp, 42 predicted proteins | sample RumenRJG_04DNA_FD_203882 | JGI IMG/M metagenome (GOLD analysis project Ga0310695, IMG submission 203882) | Bovine rumen microbial communities from Lethbridge, Alberta, Canada - RJG_04 (v2) (version 2) | ecosystem: Host-associated > Mammals > Digestive system > Stomach > Rumen | place: Canada...
TCTGCCGCGATACTGAAACAGCATAAGCAAAATGACAGCCAGCGCGCAAACAGCGGAAAGACAAATGTTAATAAGTGAAACTGTAACCGGAAAAAGATTTTTCCAAACAGAGCAAACAAAAAAGAATCCAACAGCAAAAACAAACAAACACAAATCTGTTATCAACAATGTTTTGCTTGGTTTATTCATATGTAAATCTTTCCTTTCACCAAGGTGACGTTACCTAAATCCAGCGTGTCTGCCGGTTCCGCCACAGGCGCACATCTATTTTTTTCAACAGCATTTCGCAGTGAAAAACAAAGTATTTAATTGTTTCACCGAGGTGACGTTACCTTGATCCGGCGCGTCTGCCGGTTCTGCTATAACACATATGCGCTTTATGTCACAGGATTTATTATACTAAAAAAATGCCCGAATGTCAACGGTGTTTTATTCAAAGACGTCGGTTTCCGGTTACGCGCTGTCGGCGGTAACGCAAAGACACAGACATGCGCCCCTATAGAGTCATTGACTTGTATCACTTGTATATGGTATATTTTTTGTATAAACTGGGGAAGTTTTTTCAACAAACTGACAGAAGAAAAGGAGAATGGTATGATGGTCAAACGGATGATTTCACTGCTGTTATCGCTTGTGCTGCTGGCAGGCATGACAGCGGTCGTGCCGACTGTCGGCGCGGCGGAAACACAGAGTGAGCAAACGGGCGCGTCGGGTACGACCGGCAGCTGCACTTGGTCGCTGAGCGGCACCGTGCTCACGATCTCAGGCAACGGCAGAATGAAGGATTATAATGTGAGCTACAACTCCAAGCCGCCGTGGGGAACAAATATTACACAGGTCATCGTCAACTACGGCGTGACCTATATCGGCGAGGACGCCTTTTACGGCTGCGAAAATCTGACCGAGGTCCACCTTGCGGACGGCACGCTGACCGAGATCGGCGAATCCGCCTTTGCTATGTGCAAGAATTTGGAGGAGATCGTGATCCCCGATTCGGTGGAGACGATCCAAAGTTATGTGTTCGGCTACTGCTTTGCTTTGAAAGAGGTCACGCTATCAAAGAATCTGAGCTTTCTCGGCTTTGACGCGTTTTTACGCTGCCATGCGCTGGAGCATATCGAGCTGCCCGATTCGATCACCAGTCTGGCAGGTGAGGTTTTCTATATGTGCACCGCGCTCAAAAGCGTCCGGCTTCCTGCACATCTGGATTCGATCTGCGTCGGCGCGTTTCAGAGCTGCGCCGCGCTGGAAAGTCTTGTGCTCCCGGACACCCTGACGATCATTCAGGGCGCCGCGTTCCGAGACTGTACAAAATTGGCTGATATCAACATTCCCGAAAGCGTGACCGATTTCGGCGCTTCCGTTTTTGAGGGGACAGCTTGGCTTAAAAACCAGCCCGAAGGCGGGCTCTACATCAACAACTGCCTGTTGGACTATGTGGGCGAATGTCCGGAGGTGCTGACCGTGCGTGACGGCACCGTGAAAATCTACGGTGTTATGAATCAGCCGACGCTGCAAAAGGTGGTCATCCCGCACAGCGTCACCGCGATCCTCAACAGCGCGTTCTCCGGCTGCACCGCCCTGACCGACTTCGTTATTCCCGACAGTGTGACAAGGATCGGCAGCCGCTCGCTGGAGAATACCGCGTGGCTGAACCGGCAGCCCGACGGCATAGTGACGGTGGACGGCATTTTGTATCAGTACAAGGATTGTCCGCGCTTTGTGAGAGTGGATGCGAGAGTCGTCGCAGCCGGCGCGTTCGGCGGCAGTGAAACGCTCGAAGAGGTCGAGATACATGAGGGCGTGGCGTATATCAACGCCGGCGCTTTCGCAGATTGTCCGGCGCTGGTGGCGGCAGGCTTTTTCTCGGATACCTGCGCGATCGGGGACGGCGCGTTTTTGAACAGTCCGCAGCTCGTCTTTTATTGTTCTCACAATTCCACGGCGCACCTTTACGCCAAGGAAAACAATATCCCGTTTCGTAAGGTGAGCGGACAAATCGGCGATCTGCGCTGGGTCATGGAGGGAACCAAGCTGACAGTGTACGGCAGCGGCAACATTCCGTCGGGCAACGGTCCGTGGCATGATGACGTGACGGAGATCGTTCTCGGCAAGGGCGTCGGCAGCGTCGGCAACAGCGCCTTCGGCAACCTCAGCAAGCTTGATAAGCTGGTGGTGCAGTCGCGCACGACGAGCTTCGATGCATGGACGCTTCCGGCAGGGCGCAAGGTCGGCGTGTATTGCTACAAGGGATCCGAAGCCGACAAAAGGCTCAAGCCGAACGTTGTCCATCCCATCACCGTTACCTATCTCGGAGAAAAAGGAGACGCGAACATCGACGGCGCGGTGAACATCGGCGACGCGACCTTTCTGCAAATGCTCCTTGCGGAGTACGGCGACCGCCTGCTGACGGCGGACGACCCCGATGTGCTGGCGCAGGGCGATATGAACGACGACGGACGGCTCACCGTCAGCGACGTCACGGCGATCCAAAGGTATCTCGCCGAAGCCGCGACTGCGGGATAATATCTAATCATATCAACTCATAAAAAACAGATTGAACCGCTTCCGAAGGGGAGAGCCGTTCAATCTGTAGAAGTTTTATTCGTTGCCCGGTCAGAAAACCGTTTTTTCTAAGGGTGACTTTGCTAAGGTTAGGAAAAGCAGATAATCATTTCATATTTTCCAAACAGATAAAACCCAACCTAACGCACACGTTCTGACGCGCCGTTGCAGAAGCGTCATCAAACCATGTCGCTGTCCAAAGGCGCCCTGCGAACCGCCGCAGCGGCAAGACAGCACGCATAAAGCAACGTTCTGACGCGCCGTTGCAGAAACGTCATCAAACCATGTCGCTGTCCAAAGGCGCCCTGCGAACCGCCGCAGCGGCGCGCCGTTGCAGAAACGTCATCAAACCATGCCGCTGTCCAAAGGCGCGCTGCCAGCCGTGGCAACGGCGGTTAGTCGAGGGAGTTCTTTTGTTTGGCGGGGACTTGCTTTTCGTAGCAGGCGAAGGCGTCTTCCACCAGCTTTTTGTCGGGCTTGGGTGAGAGCAGACTCACGATCGGCACGATGATCAAGCCTGCCAGCATCGCAAACGCGCCGCAGTTGATCGGCGATTGCAGCAATACGGGGAACAGCTGCTTGGCAAAGAGGTTGAGCAGCATGATGCCTGCGCCGAAAATGAAGCTGACCCAGCAGGCGAGCTTGGTGGTCTTTTTCCAGTAAAGACCGTAGAGGAACGGCGCGAGGAAAGCACCTGCCAGCGCACCCCACGAAACACCCATCAGCTGGGCGATGAATTTGACGCTCTCGTTCTGGCTCTTGACCTGATAGATGGCGATGAACGCCGAAATGGCGATGAATACCACAACAAAAATACGAATGATAAATACCTGCTTTTTGTCGTCCATCTTCTTGATGACATTGCCCTTGAGCAGGTCGATCGTCAGCGTGGAGGAGGACGCAATGACGAGGGAGGAGAGCGTGGACATGGACGCCGACAGCACCAGAATGACCACGATCGCCATCAGAATAGGCGGCAGATTGGACTTTTCGAGCATGGTGGGAATGATGTTGTCAAAGCCGTCTTTGGCGGCGCCGTCAAACAGTCTGCCAAAGCCGCCGAGGAAGTAACAGCCGCCGGCCACGATGATCGCAAAGCCGGTCGAAATGATGGTGCCCTTTTTGATGTCGCGTTCATGCTTGATGGCGTAGAACTTCTGCACCATCTGCGGCAAGCCCCAGGTGCCGAGCGAGGTCAGAATGACAACGCCGAGCAGCGCCAGCGGATCGGGCCCGAAGAAGGAGTTGAATATGCCGGGCACGTCCGACACAGCCGGATCGTTGACCTGCGCCAAACCGTTGAGCGCCTCCATAAAGCCGCCCTGGTTCATCAGCACGGCCGCGATGACCGCCACAATGCCGAACAGCATGATGATGCCCTGAATAAAGTCGTTGATCGCGGTCGCCATGTAGCCGCCGGCGATGACATAAATGCCGGTGAGCACGCTCATGGCAAGGATACACCATACATAGTCAATGTTAAACGCCTTGCTGAACAGGCGCGACAGACCGTTGTAGAGTGACGCCGTGTAGGGGATCAAAAACACAAAGGTGATGATCGAAGCGCCGATTTTGAGCCCCTTGCTGGCAAAGCGCTTGCCGAAGAATTCCGGCATGGTCGCGGAGTTGAGGTGCTGCGTCATGATACGCGTGCGTCTGCCGAGGATGACCCATGCGAGCAGCGAGCCGATGAGGGCGTTGCCCAGACCGATCCAAGTGGACGCGATACCGAACTTCCAGCCGAACTGTCCGGCGTAACCGATAAAGATGACCGCCGAGAAGTAGGAGGTGCCGTAGGCAAACGCCGTCAGCCACGGTCCGACGCTTCTGCCGCCGAGCACAAAGCCGTTGACGTCGGTGGCGTGCTTGCGGCAGTAGATGCCCACGCCGACCATGACGCCGAAGAACAGCACCAGCATGATGATTTTGATTGCTAAATCCATTGTTATACCCCCAAGTGGGAATTTATATTTTCGGATAATGAAACACTTTCCGTTATTTCAGATCCGAATTGAGACTGATTTCGTTTTGCTGCGCCACAACGCTTTCGCCGCAGTATTTTTTGCGCAGCACGGGCTTTTCGATTTTGCCGGTAGGATTGCGCGGCACGTCCGCAAAAATGACCTTTCTCGGGCGTTTGTAGCGCGGCAGCGCCATGCAGAAGGACTTTACGTCGTCCTCGCTGAGATAGTGACCGGGCTTCAGCTCGATGACCGCTGCGGCGATCTCGCCGAGACGCTGATCGGGCAAGCCGATGACCGCCACATCCTTGATGGCGTCGTTGGAGCGGAGAAAGTCCTCGATCTGCACCGGATAAATATTCTCGCCGCCGGAGATGATGACGTCCTTTTTGCGGTCAACCAGATAGATAAAGCCGTCGCTGTCACGCTCCGCCATGTCGCCGGTGTAGAGCCAGCCCTCATCGTCGAGCACCTCGTCGGTCGCCTTGGCGTCGCGGTAGTAGCACTTCATGACGCCGGGACCTCTGACGGCAAGCTCACCCACGCCGTCGGTGACGGTTTGGCGGTTTTCGTCCACGATGCGTACCTCCCAGCCATAGCCCGGAACGCCGATAGCGCCGACCTTGTGGATGTTGCCCATGCCGAGGTGAACGCAGCCGGGTCCGATGGATTCGCTCAGACCGTAGTTGGTGTCGTATTCGTGATGGGGGAATACCGCTTTCCAGCGCTTGATCAGTGTGGGCGGTACCGGCTGCGCGCCGATGTGCATCAGACGCCAGTGGCTGAGGTCATATTCGTTCAGATCCACCTGACCGCTTTCGATCGCGTCCAAAATGTCCTGTGCCCACGGCACCAGCAGCCAAACGATGGAGCAGCGCTCCTCGCTGACGGTGCGGATGATCCATTCGGGGCTGACGCCGCGCAGCAGCACAGCCTTGCTGCCCGAATACAGGCTGCCGAACCAGTGCATTTTGGCGCCGGTGTGATAGAGCGGCGGAATGCAGAGGAACACATCATCGTGTGTCTGTCCGTGATGGGCGTGCTCCACCTTGGCGGAGTGCATCAGGGCGCGGTGCGCGTGCAAAATCGCCTTGGGAAAGCCCGTGGTGCCGGACGAAAAATAGATGGCGCCGTCGTCGTCGTCGGTGATATACACGCTCGGCGCCTGTGAGGAGCAGTAGCCGATCAGCTTTTCATAGCTGTCTGCAAAGCTGGGACATTCGTCGCCCACATAAAAGCAGTTTTTTACGCGCGTCAGCTGCGGCAAAACCTCCTCGACTCTCCCGATAAATTCGGGACCGAACACCAGCGCGTCGGAGTCCGCCTTGTTGACGCAATAGGCGATCTCCTCGGCGGTATAGCGGAAGTTGAGCGGCACGGCGATGGCGCCTGCCTTGAGCACGCCGAAATAGACCGGCAGCCAGTCCAGACAGTTCATCAGCAAAATAGCCACCTTGTCGCCTTTTTTGATGCCGCGCGTCAGCAGCAGGTTGGCAAAGCGGTTGGCTTTTACATCAAATTCACCCCAGGTCAGCTGCTTGCGGAACGCGCCGCTGCGGTTGGATTCGATCAGAGAATACTCGCGCCACGTGACGTGGGGAACGTTCTTGACCTCGGGATTGATCTCGACCAGCGCGACCTCGTCCTTGAAGTAGGTGGCATTTCTGGTGAGAAGCTCGGTGATAGGCATTACACTTTCTCCTTTAACATATAACAAAAAATTGACCCCCGACAGCAAACCGTTCGGGGACAGATGTAGCATTAATACTATCGCACAATCCTTTCGTTTTGTCAAGTATAACCAGAGAGAACGAACAAAATTTGTAAGATATAAACAAACGAGCGCGTGGTTTTTGGGTAAAAATGCTACGCTTTAAAGCGCCTATGTTTTAAAGCGATAAAGTCCAATCTTTTTTCTCTTTACAAATGTTTTACAGAATGCTATAATAAAACAAAATAAGGATAACAAAACACAACAAGGTAGAAGGGAGCTGCCCGTATGTTTTGCGGAAAATGCGGTTTAAAACTATCAGATGATCAAATAAGGTGTCCGCGCTGCGGAAGCATTGCGCCCGGCGCCATAACGCCGGAGCCGGCAGCCGCGGCTGATCCCGACACTCCACCCGAGGTGGTGCTGCCGCCTGATTTGAGACAGCAGGCGCCACGCCCTCAAAGAAATTTAGGCAAGCTTATCGGCTTGATCGCGCTTGCGGTGCTGGTGGTCGGCGCAGTCGGTTTTTTGATCGGCTTGCTGATTTATCACAACAGCGACGGCTACAAAATGGGTCAGGCAGTGACAGCCGTGACGGACGGCAAATTGGACGAGGGCTTGGATTACCTCCGCGGTGTGTCGTCGCCCGAGGCGGACGCGGTACGGCAGTATTGCGAGATAGAAAAGCAGCGCAGCGCGTTTTTTGACAACTACCAAAAGGATATGCTCCAAGGCTTTGACTCACCTGCCAAGGTGAGCTATGACAAGCTTATGGAGGCGTACAACAACGTTAAATCATCGGACGACCTGCCCGAAAAGCTCAAAAACCGCTATAACCGCTACAACACCCGTCTGAGGGATATGAGCAAGGCGATGGGATCGCTTTCCACGCGGACGCTGACCGATGCGCAGCGCGGTGTGCTGGCGTTCGGAGAGCGCAAAAGAGGCGCGAATTTTACGGTCAATGAGCTGCGCGAGGTGGTCACGCAGACCGAGCCGCCCGTTTCGGTGCTTCAATCCGAGGTCGTCAACAGCGCGGCGTATGCTTCGTTCGCGGAGAAAAATGACGCTGCCGCAGTCAAGGCGATGAACGAGTTTTCCCGGACAGCAATAGACAGGCTGGCGCAGGATCAGTTCGATCTGAGCAACTATGAGCTGCGCTTTGACCCCACAAAGCCCGTGCTTTTGTCCGACAAAGACGAAAGCTATGTGGCGAGCATGAGCAGCCTGCTCAAACCGCTGAGCACCCTCAGCGACGCGCAGTCCAACGCGCAGCTGCTCTATACCGCCTTGTGCTACGCGTGGGCGGCATATGTTTTTGAATAAAATTTGATAGGTATATCGCAACAAACCCCTTTCGCCGGCATAGAATGTGCCGATGAAAGGGGTCTTTTTATGTTAAAGCAATACGAAAACCGCATTTCGGGCGATTCGCCCTTCAAGCCGGAATTTGAAGGCTACATCAACAGCCATCCCGGACGCGGCTCGCTGCGTGTACAGGTGAGCGCCGCCAACCGGAGCTTTCCCGTCAAAAACGTGTTTGTGGAGGTGGCGGTCAACGACGGCGGCGTGCGCTACAGTTTGTATCAGGACGCGACCGACGAATCGGGCATTGTCAATGAGATCGTTCTGCCGACCTGCAAGGCAGGCGACAACAACCGTCCCGAGACCGCCGGCAAGGACAACGCCGTCTATCTGATCTCGGTTTATCATCCGGCATTTCGTGAGGTGAGGGACTACCCGGTCACGGTGCAGGACAGGATCGAAACCATTTTGCCGGTCGCACTGGAGCCGCTCGGCGGCAGTGAGGAGGCGTAGATATGGCGGTCACACCGGTTATCCCGCAGACGATCACCGTGCATCTGGGCAGACCCAACACGCCTGCGCCCAATGTGACGGTGCCGTTTACCGAATACATCAAGAACGTCGCGTCCAACGAGATCTATCCCACCTGGCCGGAGAGCGCCATCCGCGCCAATATTCTGGCGCAGATCACCTTTGCGCTCAACCGCGTCTACACGGAGTTCTACCGCAGCCGCGGCTATGATTTTGACATCACCGACAATACCTCCATCGACCAAAACTACGTCTACGGCGGCGAGGTCTACGACAACATCAGCCGCATAACCGACGAGATCTTTAACAACTATATCGTCCGCACCGGCAGGGTCGAGCCGCTCTATGCGCAGTTCTGCGACGGCTACACCACCTTTTGCAACGGCTTGTCGCAATGGGGAAGCGTCACCCTCGCCAATCAGGGCTACACGCCGCTGCAAATTTTGCGCTACTACTACGGCGACGATATCAGCATTGTCTATAACGCCGAGGTCGGCGGCAACACCGAGTCCTATCCCGGCACCGCGCTGCGGCGCGGCTCCTTCGGCGACGATGTGCTCACCATCAAGCGCGAGCTGAACCGCATTGCCAAGAATTATCCGGCGATCCCCACGGTCAACGGCAACACCGGCGTCTACGATCTGGAGACGGAAAACGCCGTCAGGGCGTTCCAGTCGATTTTTAATCTCGATCCGGACGGCGTTGTCGGCAAGGCGACATGGTACAAGATCAAGCAGGTCTACGCCGGCGTCAAGCGGCTGAGCGAGATCACCGGCGAGGGGCTGACGCTCTCGGAGCTGGAAAAGCGCTACACGCGCGAGCTGCGCATCGGCATGCGCGGTGTGGACGTGGAGGCGCTGCAATATTATCTGGCGTTTTTGGGATATTTTTATCCCGAGCTGCCGCCGATCCCCATCACCGGCTATTTCGGCGAGCAGACGCGCGATGCGGTGTTTACCTTTCAGAATAATTACGGACTGCCGGTGACCGGTGTGGTGGACGCGAATGTGTTCCATGAAATCGAGCAGGCATACCGCGCCGCCGTCCGCGACCTGCCGCCGAGCTACCGCACCGCCATCGGCGAGCCGTACCCGGGACGCTTTATCGTGGAGGGCGACCGCGGTGAGAGCGTGCGGATCATCCAGCGCTATCTCAATGTGGTGGGGCAGGGGAATCCGTCGATTCCGAGCCTGACGGTGGACGGTATCTTCGGACCGCGCACCAAGGCGGCTGTGATCGCCTTTCAGCGCTCACTGGGCTTGGAGCAAAACGGCGCTGTGGGCCCTGCCGAATGGGCGGAGCTGGTCATTCGGGGCAATAATTTGTAGTCAGCAGATCATTTGCTCCCGAAGCTGCGCCAATATTTTCTTTTCACGGCGGCTGATCTGCACCTGCGAGGTGTGCAGAACAGCCGCCGTCTGCGCCTGCGTTTTGCTCTGAAAATAGCGCAGCCGGATCAGCTGTTTATCGTCCGCAGGCAGCGCGGCGATCGCCTGCTCCAGGCTCAGACGCTCGGTGACAGCCTCCTGCATGTCCGCGACCGGCACATCTGCCTGCGGATCGCCGTCCGCGTCGTGCACGGAAGTGAGGGAGAGCGGCAGCCGCGCACTGCCGATGGCGTCCGTTACCTGCTCCGCCGACACGCCCAGCCGTGCTGCCAGCTCGCTCACCGTCAGCTCTGCGCCGTTTTGCCGCAGATTTTCCGCGTTCAGCCGTGCGATTTTGAGCGAGAGCGCACGGAGCGTCCGGCTGACCTTGACCGCCCCGCCGTCGCGGAACAGTCTCTTGATCTCTCCGGCGATCACCGGAAAGGCATAGGTGGAAAACTGCATGCCGCGGCTTTTGTCAAAGCCGTTGAGCGCCTTGGTGAGCCCCAGGCAGCCGGCGGCAAATAGCTCCTCATATTCGATGCCCTTGTTTGCAAAGCGCCTGCACAGGGCGTGCACCAGTCCCATGTGGCGCTGTGCCAGTGCGTCGCGGTCAGTCATCGCCGCCGATCTGTTTTTCGAGCGTCACGGTGGTGCCCTTGCCGACGGCGGATCTGACGCGCACCTTGTCGCAAAAGCTCTGCATGACCGCAAAGCCCAGACCGGCGCGTTCCTCCTCCGGCGCGGTGGTGAACAGCGGCTGCATCGCCTGCGCCACGTCGGCAATGCCGCAGCCCTTGTCGCGGATCTTGACCGTCACCCTGCCGTTTTCGGCGATCCTTCCGCTTATGTAAACCGTGCCGCTTTGACGGCGGTAGCCGTGCACGATGCAGTTGGTGACCGCCTCGGACACAGCGGTTTTGAGGTCGCTCAGCTCGTTGACGGTCGGGTCGAGGTGCATGATAAACGCCGACACCGCGCTGCGCGCAAACGCCTCGTTGCAGCTTTTGGACGGAAAGCTCAGCTTCATTTCATTCAGTATCTTCATCGCAATACCCCCAAGCCCTCCAGCCCCGACATCGCAAAAATGCGGTAGAGGCTGTCGGAATAATTTTGGACGCGCAGTCTGCCGCCCAGCAGCTTCATCTGGCGAAAGCGCCCCATCACCAGACCCACGCCCGACGAATCCATAAAGCTCACGCCGCCGAAGTCGAGGCACAGCAGCCCGGGCTTGAGCTCCTGCGCCATGCCGTCCACGCGCACGCGTATCTGCGCCGCGCTGTCGTGGTCGATCTCGCCCGACAGATAGGCAGTCAGCACGTTGTTGCTGAATTTTGTTTCAACCATACGAAACTCCTTTCAAAAAAAGAACGCTATACTAATCATAACTTAGTATAGCGCGAAAAATTTGTTTTATTCTGTCGGGTGTTTAATTTTTTATAAAATACGGTCTGACCTCGCCTGCCAAATAGAGCGAGCCGCAGATCAGCACGCAGCCGTTTTCTGCTGCGGCATCGTTCAAAGCCTTGTCCACACCGTCCCTCGCCGTGTCGCAGGCAACCGCGTCCTCACCCAGTGTGCGGAATTTTTCTGCCAGCTCTCCGGCACGCATGGCGCGCGGATTGGCAACGGGCACGGTCAAAACGCGGCGGAATACGCCCTTTAGCAAGGCGAGCGCACTGTCTACATCCTTGTCGGCGAGCATGCCCATGACGCAGGTAATAGGCTTGTCCGGCAAAAACGTGTTCACGGCTTCCTTCAGCGCTTCAATGCCGTTGGGATTGTGGGCGCCGTCCAGCAGGACAAGCGGTTCCTGCCGCAGCAGCTCCAAGCGCGCCGGGTTGCGCGCATTTTCCAAGCCGGTGAGGATCGCCGCGTCGCTGACAGAGATCAGTTTTTTGCCGCGCAGCCACAGGATGACCGAGAGGGCGGTCAGCGCGTTCTCGATCTGGTGTTTGCCGGCAAGGCGCAGGTGACAGCTCAGCTCGCCGACCGTAAAGCGGCTGCCTTCGATGGTCATTTCCTCGACCGTGGCGTCGAGGGATCCGCTCTTGACGAGCGGTACGTTCAGGCGATTGGCGGTGGCTTCTATCACCTGCATCGCCTCGGTGCACTGGCGCGAGGTGAATGCCGCCGAGCCGTTTTTGATGATGCCGCATTTTTGCTCCGCGATGGCGGCGATGGTGTCGCCCAAAACGGCGGTGTGATCGAGTCCGATGGTCGTGATCACGGCGGCAAGCGGCGGCCGGATCACGTTGGTGCAGTCCAGCAGACCGCCCATGCCGGTTTCCAGCACGACCAAATCGCAGCGTGCGCGCGCGTGGATATAGAATTGCAGCGCGTTGACATATTCAAATTCCGTGATGATGACGCCCTCGCTGCGCAGCTGCTCCACCAGCGGAAAGGTCGTGGCGACCGCGTCCGTCAGCGTTTTTTCGTCTATCATTTGGTTGTTGATCTGGATCCGCTCGCGAAAATCCGTGATATACGGCGAGATGAACAAGCCGGTTTTGTAGCCTGCCGCCGCCAAAACGGAGGACAAAACGGCGCAAACCGAGCCTTTTCCGTTGGTGCCGGCAACATGGATATAGCGCAGCTTGTCCTGCGGATCGCCCATGCGGTGCAGCAGCGCGCGCATGCGGTCCAGTCCCGGACGTGAGCCGAAGGTCAGCAGCGAATGGATTTTTTCCAAGGCGGTTTCGTAGGTCATAGCATCAACTCCCGATAGATCTCATTTTTTTTGAAGCCCGTGGCGGCTGCTGCTTCCTTTGCGGCTTCGGTGGCTTTTTTGCCTTCCGCCATCTGCTCTTTTGCCAGCGCCACGGCGGCTTCGAGCGTGTAGGCAGGCGCTTCCTCCGGCTGCGAATAGCCCTCCAGCACCAGCACAATTTCACCGCGCACGCTGCCGTCGGCGTAGTGCGCGGCGGCATAGGCGGTGGTGGTGCGGATAACCTCCTCATGCGCCTTTGTCAGCTCGCGCACAATGCTCAGCCGCCGGTCACCGAACACCGCGTAAAAATCGCGCAGTGTGGCAGGCAGCTTGTGCGGCGCTTCATAGAAAATCATGGTGCGCGTTTCGCGGAGCAGACTTTGCAGGTGTTCGCTGCGGCTCTTTTTGTTGACGCTCAAAAAGCCCTCAAAGGTGAATCTGCCGGTCGCCAAGCCGGAGACGGCAAGCGCCGCAATCACCGCGCTGGGACCCGGCACCACCTCGGTGCGGATGCCGCGCGCGGCGCAGAGCTTGATCAAGTCCTCGCCGGGGTCGGAGATGCAGGGCATGCCGGCGTCGGTGACAATGGCGCAGCTTTCGCCCTGCTCAATGCGTGCGCAGATGATTTCGCCGCGCTCGCGCTTGTTGTGCTCAAAATAGCTCACCATCGGCTTTTTGATGCCGAGGTGATTGAGCAGCTTGAGGGTGACGCGCGTGTCCTCGGCGGCGATAAAATCCACCTTTTCCAAGGTCTCCGCCGCACGCGGCGAGAGGTCGGAGAGGTTGCCGATGGGCGTACCCGTTACATATAAAATTCCGGACATGGTAATCCCTCTTTGTTACAAATACCGGCGCTTGTAGTCGCCGTAAATCGCGAGCATTTCTTGTGAAAAGCCGCCGTCCCCGTTCTCGATAAACAGCGTGGGCAGCACGTCCAAAAAGCCGCGCTTGCCGCCGCGTCTGCCCTCCAGCAAAAACAGCTTGGGCGCCTTGGTCTTGCGCTGCTGCACCAGACGCAGGCGCTTTGGCTCAATGCCGAAGCGGCGCATGCTTTCGGTCACGTCGGGCAGGCGCTCGGGTCGCTGACAGATACAAAATCTGCCGCCGAATTGCAGCAGTGCCGCCGCGCTTTGGCAGATGTCGTCGAGCGTGCAGGCGGCCTCGTGCCGCGCCAGCATTTTGGCGTCCGCCGGATTGAGAAGCCCCGTGCCGCCCTGCTTGTAGGGAGGATTGCAGGCAACCGTGTCAAACGCGCCGAACGGCAGCACGCCCTTTAGCTCACGCAAATCCGCGTGCAGCACCGTCAGCTGCTCCTCCAAATGATTGTGCGCCACGCTCCTTTGCAAAAGAGCGCAGGCGTTCTCCTGGATTTCTACCGCCGTCACACGGAGGTTGGCGGTTTGCTTGAGCCACAGCAGCGGAATCGTGCCGCAGCCGGCGCCCAAATCGACGCAGCGCCTGCCGACGGACGGCTGTGAAAAGTCGGCGAGCAAAATGGTGTCCGTCGAAAAATGATAGCTGTCCGACACAAAAATCTCCACGCCGCTGCCCAGCGGCTCCAAATGTATATTTGTCATAACTACCTCGCTGCATAATCTACTGCTATTATACAATAGGAACGCCGCGACTGCAAGCGAAAAATGCGGTTGCTGTTTGCTAACTTGGACGCAATAAAGGCGGCAAGGGATTCCTTGCCGCCTGTTTGGTTAAAACAGTATGACCTGATCAGCCTTCAACGGGAGCGCCTACGGGGCAAACATCTGCGCAAGAACCGCAGTCTACGCAAGCGTCGGCGTCGATAACATACTTACCGTCGCCCTCGGAAATAGCTGAACAAGGACACTCATCTGCACAAGCACCACACATGATGCATTCATCACTGATTACATATGCCATGGATTGTACACCTCCTTATTTGATTAAGTATAGTATAGCACATTTTAAAAAATTTTCAAGCCTTTTGGCGAATTTTTGTTCATTCCAAATTGCCCAATTGTTCCAACTCTTTTTTGTTCACCTTGATGTAGCCGTCCCTAACCAATTTGCACTGGCGCACGGTAAAGGTCTTGGGAGCCACGTCCGCAGGCGCGTTGTCGAGCTTGACCTTTAGGGTGCGTGCGATCAGGTTGTTCTCGACCACCAAGCCCCTGCCCTCGGGCGTGTTGACGATCGCGCCCACCTTTGGCGTGTGCTTGAGCAGGTCGGTGTATGCCTCCTGCTCGTATTTGAGGCAGCACATCAGTCTGCCGCAGGTGCCCGAGATCTTGACGGGAGAGAGCGAAAGCCCCTGTTCCTTTGCCATTTTGATGGACACCGGCTGAAATTCGCCCATAAAGCCGTTGCAGCAGAAGGGTCTGCCGCAGATGCCCAAGCCGCCGAGCATCTTTGCCTCGTCGCGCACACCGATTTGGCGCAGCTCGATGCGCGTGCGGAACACGCCTGCCAGGTCCTTGACTAAAGCGCGAAAATCCACTCTGCCGTCGGCGGTGAAATAAAAGATGATCTTGCTGTTGTCAAAGGTGTATTCCACGTTGACCAGCTTCATTTTGAGTCCGTGCGCCGCGATTTTCTGCTCGCAGATCTTGCGCGCGTTCTTTTCTTTGAGATGATTCTCCGCAAGGTGGGTCAGATCCTTTTCGGTCGCGATGCGGATCAGCGGCTTGAGCGGATGGGCCAGGCTGTTGTCGTCAACGGTCTTGTTTGCCAGTGCCACCTCGCCGCATTCCAGTCCGCGCGCGGTCTCTACAATCACCATGTCGCCCACGCGCAGCGCTTTGCCCAGTGGGTCAAAGTAATAAACCTTGCCTACCTCTTTAAATCTTACGCCGATTACCTCTGCCATGTTATCCTCCTGAATTCTCCGCACATCCATGTGATGAGAAGATTGATATTTCCGTTTTGTTTGATCTTGCCAAGCATCGCGTCGCACAGCTCCATCATTTGCAGGAGCTTTTTGCGCGTCAGCCGCGACGCGAGCTTTTGGGCGGTCTCGCGGTCGCCGATGGCGTCGCCGCCCGATAATATCACCAGCGCATCGCGCAGGCTTTGTTTGACCGCCGCCAAAATATCGCCTGCCTGCTCCTTGTTTTGCAGGCACAGCAGCGCTTTGAGCAGCGGATATTCTCTTGCATCAACAATGCCCTCCGCGATCGACTTTGCCGCCGCGAGGGTCTCTTCGTCAAAGGACGCGCTGCCCTTTAGCCGGATGACCGTAAAGCGCGACAGGATGGTCGTCAAAAGCCGGTGGGCGCTTTTGCACAATAATATAAAAAAGACGTTCTGCGGCGGTTCCTCCGAGAGCTTCAAAAAGGTGTTTTGCGCCAGCGGCGGAAAGCGGTCGTCGCACTTCTCCAGCACATACACCTTGGCGTTTGCCTCGTTGGGCAGGATATAGGCGTCTGCGATCAGCGCGCGCATCTGATCGACCGTGTACTGCTTTTTCTTCGGCTCCAGCTGCAAATACCGCACGTCGGGATGATGCTTTTTTTGGGCGTTCAGGCAGTTTTTGCACACGCCGCAGGGTCGCTCCGCACTGCCGCAGACCGCAGCCATCGACAAAAACAGCGCCAGCTGCGCCGCCTTGTCCTCCTGCTCGCTCTCGATGATCAGCGCGTGCGGCAGTCTGCCGCCTCCGTCCATTTCGGTGAGGAGCCGCTTGGTCGGCTCGTCAAATTCAAATCCGTTAAAATTCAAGGCGCATCACCTGCTCAGCCTGACGATATTCGTGACGATATCGCCCTTTGGCGTAATGTCGATCACCCCATAGGTCGCATAATAGCCGCTGCAAGAGCCGGGGTTCATGATATACAGTCCGTCGTTGTAGTCGGTCATCGCCTGATGGGTGTGACCGAACAGCAGGATATTTGCCTTTTCCTCGCGCGCGGCATAGATCATATTCATCGTGGTGAACTTTGCCTGATACATGTGACCGTGGGTGATAAAGATCCGCTTGCCGCCCACCTCGGCGACCTCTGTCGCCGGCAGCGTGCTTGACCAGTCGCAGTTGCCGCGCACGCCGATGACCTGCTTTTGCAGATAGACGTCCTTGATGTACTGATATTGCTCCGAGCCGTCGCCGCAGTGAATGATCACCTCGGCGGTGGGCTGGGCGTCGAGCGCGCGCTTGAGTGAATAAAAATCTCCGTGGGTGTCGGAAACAACTAAAATACGCATACGAAAACTCCGTTCTAAAATGATATGTTGCGCATAGTATGGATTGAGGTGGTATTTATGGCAGATAACGCCAGGGAATTATTGGAAGCGCTGTCAAGGGAGCTGCACCTGTCGCCCGAGGCGCTGCAAGCCTCCTGCGAGAGGGGCAGCGCGGACGACCTGCTGAAAAACGTGGATAGCGAAAAGGCAAAGCAGGTGGAGTCGATTTTGAACGACCCGCAAAAGACAAGGGAGCTGCTCGACAGTCCGCAGGCAAAGGCGCTGATGGAGCTGCTCGGTCAGCAATAAGGTGATAGAATGTCTGAATTACAGGATACCCTGCAAAAAATAATGAGCAATCCCGAGGCGATGCGTCAGGTGCAGAGCCTCGGCAAGCAGCTCGGCTTGGGCGAGAGCACGCCTGCGCCGCCGGCAGCGCCTGTTCAGCCGCCGGTGAGCGGCGACATGATGGCGGCGTTTTCAAAGCTGGCGCCGCTGATGAACGCCGCCAAGCCAAGCGACGAAACGACTGCGCTGCTCAATGCGCTGCGGCCGTTTTTGAGCGGAGAAAAGCTGGAACGGCTGAACAGCGCCCAAAAGCTGCTGAGTCTGATCCGTATGATCCCGCTGCTCAAGGACAGCGGTCTGTTTTTGTAAGATGGGAGAAATGCCATGCCCGGTTTTGAAGAAGAAGCGCTGGAGCGTGCACGTCAAATGACGCAGCACCGCCGCAGCGCGCCGCGCACCGAGCCGAAAAGGGAGGAGCCGAGGCAGCCCGAAAAGCCAAGGCAGCCGGAAAAGTCTGAGCCGCCGCCCAAGCCGCCGAAGCCCGTTCCGTCAAAGCCGCAGGAGCCGCCGAATATGATGGAGATCCTGTTCCGAAACAAAGAAAACAGCTTGATCATGATGCTGCTTCTGCTGCTGATGGACGAAAAGAACGACCCCTCGCTGCTGTTTGCGCTGATGTACCTTTTAATGTAGTTGTTTTAGAGTTAAGAGTTGAGTGGATAGTGGTTAGTGGTTAGTGGTTAGTGGTTAGTGATTAGTTGTTAGTGATTAGTTGTTAGTGATTAGTTGTTAGTGATTAGTTGTTAGTTGTTAGTGATTAGTTGTTTGCCTTAGTCGCTCTGAGTAGTATTTTTGTTGCATGCTTGCCTTGTGGGTGTAGGGGCGCACCCGTGTGTGCGCCCGGATGGGGAACCGTTGTTTTCCTCGGATAAAACGGTTTGACAGGACAAACGCGGCTTGGGCGAACACGTGGGTTCGCCCCTACACATGATATTACTGCACAGCGCAAAACGGTTGTCGCCATTCCCTTTCATAACGCGGCAATGCTGGTGATATTCCTATCAAACGTCCGATTCGCGGACTGCCCACCGTGGCAACGGGCTCGCCCCTGCGGTCACATAGAAAAATGTTATATAAACAATACGTTTTCTCACATTGATTATGCATTACGCATTGTGCAGTAAGCATTAAAAATCTACCTGATTTGTCCGTTTCCGCGGATGATGAACTTCATGCTGGTCAGCTCATTCAAGCCCATGGGGCCTCTTGCGTGGAGCTTTTGGGTAGAAATGCCGATTTCGGCGCCCAAGCCGAATTCGCCGCCGTCCGTGAAGCGTGTGGAGGCGTTGACGTAGACCGCGGCGGAATCGACGCCGGCGGTAAAGCGGTTGGCAGCGGCATAGTCGCTCGTGACGATGCATTCGCTGTGACCGGTGCTGTATCGGGCGAGGTGGTCGAGCGCGTCGTCAAGGCTGTCCACGACCTTGACCGCGAGAATGTAGTCCAAAAATTCGACCGCATAGTCATTTTCGGTGGCAGGCTTTACGCAGTCGCCGAGGATGGCGCGCGTGCGCTCACAGCCGCGCAGCTCCACGTTCTTTTCGTCGAGCGCCGCCTTGATAACGGGAAGCGCCTGCTCCGCGATGTCCTTGTGTACCAGAATGGTCTCGATCGCGTTGCACACCGAGGGACGCGAGGTTTTGGCGTTGTAGATGATGTTTGCCGCCATTTCCAAATCGGCGGTCTTGTCTACATACACATGGCAGTTGCCCACGCCGGTTTCGATGACAGGCACCTTGGCGTTGGCGACAACGCTCTTGATCAGTCCGGCGCCGCCGCGCGGGATCAGCACGTCAAGGTATTCGCTCAGCTGCATCAGCTCGGTCGCACTTTGGCGCGAGGTGTCCTCCACCAGCGCCACACAGTCACGCGGCAGTCCGGCGCGCTCTATCGCGTCGCGCATGACGGCGGCGATTGCCTTGTTGGAGTTGATGGCTTCCTTGCCGCCGCGCAGGATCACCGCGCTGCCGGCTTTGAGACAGAGGGCGGCGGCGTCGCTCGTCACGTTGGGACGCGCCTCGTAGATAATGCCGATAACGCCCATCGGAACCGTTATTTTTTCAATCTGCAAGCCGTTTTTCAGGGTCCTGCCCTCCAAGATTCTGCCGATAGGATCGGGCTGTGCGGCAACCTGCGTCACGCCCTCCGCCATTCCGGCAATGCGGCTCTCATCCAGCTTTAAGCGGTCGAGCAGCGAGGGCGTCAGTCCGGCTGCCTTTCCGTTTTCGATATCCTTTTCGTTGGCGGCAATGATGGCAGCCGCGTTGTCGCGCAGCGCCTGCGCGATCGACAGCAGTGCTTCGTCCTTCTTTGCGCCTGCATTCATCAGCACACGTGCCGCCTGTTTGGCGTTGGCGCCCATCATTTCAAGCTGTGTCATGGTGAATCGTCCCTTTCGGTTATATTTTAAAAATTTAAAAATTTCAAATAAAATTCTAATACATTCCTGCCGCATATAAAATGCAGCAAAATGCAAAAACTGTTAACTATACAGAAATAAATGCTGTTCAGTGCATAAAATCAAACATCAACTTATTCAAAACGAAAAATTCAGAACTCGTCCAAACGCGTGAGCAAGGCTTTTCCCTGCAATCAACCTATGAAGCGCGGATTGGATTAAACGTCACGTTTAAGCGTCACGCTTGAGGAATTTGGTGCCGGGGGTCTTGCCTTCGAAGATGTCATAGATCTGCTTGGGGTTGTTGCCGTTCATCACATGCACCTCGATGCCGCGCTTGGTGGCATAGTCGGCAGCTTGGAGCTTGGTGATCATGCCGCCCGTGCCGCGGTTGGAGCCGGTGCCTGCCGCCATGTCCAGGATCGTTTTGTTGATTTTTGTCACCACATCAATTTTTTTGGCGTTCTCGTTCTGGCGTGGATTGGAGTCGTAGAGCCCGTCGATGTCCGTCAGGATGACCAGACGGTCGGCGCCCGTGATGTGCGACACGATCGCGGACAGCATGTCGTTGTCGCCAAAGTTGTTGCCCTCCAGCTCGTCGGTAGACACCGTGTCGTTCTCGTTGATGATGGGAATAATGCCCATCAGGAGCAGCTCGTCAATGGTGTTGTTGATGTTTCGGCGCTTGGTTTCGGTCTCGACCGCGTCAGCGGTCAGCAAAATCTGCGCCACGGAATGGTTGTATTCGCCGAAAATCTTGTCATACATATACATCAGCTCGCACTGTCCGATGGCGGCGAGCGCCTGCTTCTTTTTGATTTCGGAGGGGCGCTTGCTCAGTCCGGTTTTGCCCATGCCGACGCCGACGGCGCCGGAGGATACCAGCATGATGTCCTCGCCGCTGTTCTGCAGATCCGCCAGCACCTTGCAAAGCGATTCAATGCGGCGGTAGTTGACCTTTCCGTTGTCATAGGTGAGGGTGGAGGTGCCCACCTTAATGACGGTTTTTTGATTGCCCATAAGTACACCTGTCTTTGTATAAAAATCCAACCTACATTATAACACAATCTCTTCAAAACTGCAAGCGCAGAACGGACAAGTTTGTCAAAAACAAAAATTGCCTGCCGAGCTGTTTCGACAGGCAATCAACACTTGTTATTTTAATGAGATTTTTTGCTTGAATTTTACCGCATCGAGCGTGAGTGCCAGGGCGATAAACAGAACGGCGCCGACGGCTGACTGCACCAGATTGAAGGGCACCTCCGCCCAAGCGGCGCCGGCGTCATACAAAAGCATGTTGGCGGCAAAGTAGCCGACTGACGTAACGGCGGTGGTGGGCAGCAGCATGGCAAGGGTGAACGGATGCAAAATGCGCGTGTCGCGGCCTTTCTTTTGGAGATATTTGCGTGCGAGAAAAAACGGCAGCACATTCAGCGCCTTGATGACAGCGGTGGGGATCGCCCAGACCGCGTAGCCCGAGAGCAAATCGGCAAGAGCGCCGCCGACGGACGCCGCGATAAACCCGAACGGCGCAGGCAGGATGCATGCCGCCAGATAGATGACGGAGTCGCCTGCGTGTGCGTAGCCGAGGGGCGCCGGGATCTTGATGAAGGCGGTCGCCGCTGTGATCAGCGCCGCGAACATGGCGGTGACAGCCAGCGCCTTGCCCGAGTATTTGGTTTTTTGTGCTTTGATTGTTTGCATTTTAATCACCTCAAATAATTTAAAAATTTTTCAAAATTTACGCCGTAAAGCGGATCGTGCGGCTCCTTTATGGTATCGGCTATCGCCGTGCCGACAAAATCAGCCGCCGTTTCGGTCGCCTCAAAGACCGTATCGCCGCGCAGCAGACAGCCGAGCACCACGGAGGAAAAAATATCGCCCGTGCCCGAAAAGCTCTCGCCGATGCGCTCGGAACGCGTCAGTTTCGCCCTGCCGCCGCTGACGGTCAGGTTGCCAATGTCGCCGTTTAGCGGAATGCCGGTGACGATCACCGCGCGTTCGGCAGCCGCTGCCCTTGCCGCGCGTTCAATGCGGCTGAGCTTTTCCGCTTCGGAACAGGCGGCAAGCTCCGCAAACGGCACGTCGGTCAGCAGGCAAAGCTCCGTCAGGTTGGGCGTGAGCACGTCCGCAGCCTGTGCAAGCCGCTTCATTTTGCCGCAGGCGCCGCGGTCGTATGCCGGATAGAGTTTGCCGTTGTCGCCCATCACCGGGTCGACCAGCACCGTGCAGGTCGAGCTGCGAAATGCCCTGATGAACGCCAGCGCGTCGCCGAGCTGTGCGCTGTGCGCAAAATAACCGGTCGCAATGCCGTCAAACCGCTCGTGGTTTGCCAGCCACGCGCCTTGAAAGCGCGGAATCATGCCGCTCAAATCCTCGCCGCAAAAGACAGGAAATTCCGACTGCGCACTCAAAACCGCCGTCGGAAGCGGACACGGACTGTGTCCCATCGCCGACAGCACCGCAATCGCCGCCGTCAGCGAGCACCTGCCGAAGGAGGATAAATCATTGATAATAGCAGCCTTTTTTGTCATAAAACTCGCCTCCGATGCCGGAAACCCGGGGCTGATGATACCTCTTTTTGTTTACAGGAAAAATAGTATCACAAATCTGTTATTAAAAAAATAGACAGATTTGCTAAAAAATTAGGGTACAGTTTACGCATACATTATATAGGGCAAAAATTTTCTACTATGGTATCATCAGCTTGACCGGATTCGATTGACGGCGCAGGGACGGCGCGTTATAATGAAAGCAAATATTATTGAGAGGGTGTTTTGATGTCCACCGAGATCCGTTACTTTACCAAATCCAAAAAGGGAAACACCGAAAAGCTGGCGCAGGCTGTCGCAAAGGCGGTCAAGCTGCCTGCTCTCGACGTGACCCACGACCTGAGCGCCAGGGTTGACCGTTTGTTTCTTGTCAACGCCATGTATGCTTCCAATATCGACAGGGAGGTCAAGGCATTTTTGACGCGCAACCGCGACAAAATCGGCGAGATTGTCAACTTTTGCACCTCTGCCTCCGGCAAATCGACAACGGCTGTGCTGAAAAAGACCGCCGATGAGCTGCAAATACCGGTCTGCGACAGGGATTTTCACTGTGCAGCGTCATGGATTTTTATCAATAAGGGCCTGCCGAGCGACGCCGACTTCCAAAAAGCCGCCGATTTTGCCCGTTCCATGAAGAAATAACGCATTGACAAACAGACAAATTTACCAAAAACGGCTGATGATCCCCTTGCTTGGGGGTCGTCAGCCGTTAAATTTTTAACAATCTATTAAGCGCATTACACAAAAACAGTTGCTTGTTTTTGGTGGTTTTGTCCTTATGGTGATTTTGAGTTTTTTTTGAATGCGCCAAATTCACAAAATCCGCAAAATCAGGGTTGAAGTGTTTACAAAATGTAACAAAGTTTGGTATAGGTTGCACAAAACTATTGACTCCCTTTTGTTCATGTTGTATAATGCCTAACTGTGAGATGCACGAGGCACTCACGAGGATATAGATAAACAAAGCAACAATAAATCAATTCAAGGAGAGTAAAATGATGAAATCTACTGTCAAGAAAACTGTTTCCGTTATCACTGTACTTTGCATCCTGGTCAGCGCGTTCTGCGTTATCACCGGTACCGCCGGCGCTGCGTCGAATGATCGCGTAAAGATGTATTCCGCAGAGACCTACTTCTGCAAGTATGGCATCACAGGCACTTATGTATATGTACAGACCAAGGACAACGCTTCCAACCAGCAGGTCACGGTCCACTACAACTACCTCAAGGGTCAGGCATGGCAGGACAGCGACGCTGAGTATTTCACCACACTGGCTGACGGCTCCAAGCTCTGGAAGGCATACATCACCAGCTACAACACCGAATATGCGATCAAGTATGTTGCCGACGGCGTAACCATTTGGGACAACAACAACGGCAAGAACTACACCACCGAGCAGATTGGCGAGGCGCCTGTTACCGCGCTCAGAACCAACAACTTCTACAACGGCAGCTTTACCGTTAACGCAAGCCTCAAAAACCTTGCCTATGAAAAGGACGTCAAGGTGAGATACACCACCAACAGCTGGGCAAGCTACAAGGAAGCGCCTCTGCACTATGTCACCACCGGCTCCGACGGCAATGAGCTGTGGACGGTCAACGTGAGAGACACATGGAATGCCGACAGCTTTGAGTACTGCATTTCTTACACTGTAAACGGCACCACCTACTGGGCGAACAACTTTGGCGAGAACTACAACGCCTCTTACAGAGTTTATCCTTAATTTGCTTAAAAAGCAATTCACATAAATTTTAATCATACACAAATTTCAACAAAAAGGGTCGGCTTCCGAGCGAAGCCGACCTTTTTTGCGGTTCAATGGGATTCGATTTCCCTGCCGATGGGAGAAGCGGTTTCAAACTCTGCAAGGTATCTTTGGATCTCCGTTGCGTCGTTTATGGTGATCTCGCCGTCAAATGCGCCGTGGTGCAGGATCTTTCCGCACAGCTTTACGCGTTCCGGATCTGTGACCTGATATCCGGCGAGGTACCGCCGCAGCAAGGTGGCGTCGGAAATGTTGACAGTGCCGTCGCCGTTGACGTCGCCTAAGCGGTACGGCACGAACAGCTTGGCGTATGCGCCGAAGATGCTTCCGCGTTTGTTGCCGGCACAGTCTGCCGACAATTCCTCCGCCGTCCATACGGCGGTTACGCCGGTGTCGGTGTAGGTCATCCCGTCGCACGACAGGCGGAGCGTGCCGTCCTTGGCAGCAACAAGACAGCCCTGTGCCGCCGGCTCCTTAAGACGGGGTGCGACGCCGAAGCTCAAATCATCATATGCCGGCCAACCGAGATAATTGAGGCAGAACAGTTCTTCCGGCTGATAGGAGCGGCAGTATCTGTCATAGGTCACGCCGTCGCAGGCAGTGTTATAGGCGACTGCAAAATAGTGCGCCGTGCCGCTCACGTCGTTTTCGGCGGAATTTGACATAATGATCGAGTTGATCACGTTGGTTTCGCCGTCGGAGACCATCGCGCAGCGTTCATCGGTCACCAGTTGATTGTTGGTGACGGCAGAGTTTACCAGATTTAGACGGCTGCCGTGATTTTCCAAAACGGTAGCCGAGCGCATGGCCATGAAAAAGGTCGTATTCAGCATGTCTGCTTTGGCGTTGTCTGCAAGATAGACCGCCGCCGCCTTTGGCGCGGCACACATATAGAACTGAGAGTTCCTGACGCGGACGGTACCGCCTGCTGCATAGACCGCGCCGCCCGACACGGTGCTGTTGCAGCCCGTAAACCGGCAGTTGTCGGCATACACGCTGCCTCCCTGCACAAAAACGGCGCAGCCGTGCTCGACCTCGGCGTCCTGCAAGGGCTCAAAGCAGAGCGAGCGCAGCGTCAGACTGCCGTTTTCGAGCACGCGGAACGAGCCGGAACCTTTTATGAGAACACGGTTGATCGGGTCGTTATGGCAGATCTCGGTCTTGCCGTCGATCAGGATCGTTTTTTCGACCGAAACATTTTTGATTCCCTCCGCAAAGGTGACGGGCGTGCCGGCGACGCCGGAATAGGCGACCGCCTCACGCAGGGAGATTTTGCCGTCGTAGGGGTCGGATGTATCCTCATTTTCCCCCTTGATTTTTATCCGGAAGTTTGCTAAGATAGGGTTGTAGCAAAGAAACGGACAATTTAGTACAAACAATAATCTCAATGGACACAGAGGAAAAGTATGACAAAAACAACAAAGAAAACAAGATTTGCCGCAATCCTGCTCACTCTCGCAATGGTCATCGGTTTGTTCGGCGCTGTCGGCGTAACAAGCGCAAGCGCTGCGACAGACAAGGTCAGCCTGTATTCATCCAGCGTTACATTCTCGAGAGTCGGTGTGAATTCCTATGAGGTTTTCATCCGGACCAGAGATAACGCCGCCGATCAGCAGGTATATGTTCACTATTTTTACACCGATATTATCGGCTGGTGCGATGCGCAGGCAGAATATTTCACCACCCTTAACGACGGTTCCAAGATTTGGAAGGCGAACTTCACCAGCGCCATGACACGTTATGCTATCAAATTCGTAGCAGACGGCCGTGAGTACTGGGACAACAACAACGGCAAGGATTACAACGGTTCCGAAACCATCGGCGTTGCGCCTATCGCTCCCCAGAGAGATGCCTCCGGCTTCTACAACACCTCCCGCTATTCCATCAACGCTGTCCTGCAGAACTACGCTTATCACAAGGATGTATTTGTCAGATACACCAGAGACAACTGGAATACCTGGCAGGATGCGGCGCTGAGCTACAACAAAACAAGAGATGACGGCACCGAGCTTTGGAACACCGTTCTCACCCTGCCCTACGGCGAAGGCTTCGGCGAAGGCTTTGCGTATGCTATCTGCTACCGTGTAAACGGCAACGAGTACTGGGCGAACAACTTCGGCGCAAACTACGACGCTTCCTTCAGCGTGCGTCACTAAAATTTCATTCCTTATCAAGCCAAAGCCGGCTCAAAACCCGAAAGAGTTTTGAGCCGGTTGTTTATTGTATATCTTTTACCGCAAAAGCGATTGGATCCTTTCGACCGCTTCCGTTGTTTTTTCATAGGAGCCGAAGGACGTCAGGCGGAAATAGCCCTTTCCGTTTTCTCCAAAGCCCTCTCCCGGTGTTCCGACCACCGCGGCGTTTTGCAGGAGATAGTCGAAGAACTGCCAGCTGCCCATCCCGTCGGGACATTCCATCCAGATATAGGGCGCGTTTTTTCCGCCGGTGTAGTAGATGCCGAGCGCATCGAGCGCAGATGAGATCACCTGTGCGTTGCGGCGGTAGTAGTTGAGGTTATCTTGGATCTGCTGCAAGCCCTCATGGCTGAAAACGGCTGCGGCGGCGCACTGCACCGGCCACGAAACGCCGTTGAATTTGGTCGCCTGACGGCGGTACCAAAGCGCATGCAGGCTGTGACCGCCGCGCCTGAGCTCCTTGGGGATCACCGTGTAGCCGCAGCGCGTGCCGGTAAAGCCGGCGGTTTTGGAGAGCGAGCACAGTTCGATCGCACATTCCCGCGCACCGTCTACGGCAAAGATCGAGCGCGGACTGTCATCTGCGATAAAGGCTTCATAGGCCGCGTCATAGAGGATCACCGCGTCGTTTTTCAGCGCGTATTCTACCCACGCCTGCAGCTGCTCTGCGCTGTATGCGGCGCCGGTCGGGTTATTGGGAGAGCAAAGATAGATGATGTCCGCCTTGACGCGTTCATCGGGCATGGCGAGAAAGTGGTTTTCCTTATTGGAAGCCGCATAAATGATGCGCCTGCCTGCCATGATGTTCGCGTCCACATAGACCGGATAGACCGGGTCGGTGACAAGCACCGTGTTGTCCTGCGCGAAAATATCGGGCAGGTTGCCGCAGTCGGATTTTGCGCCGTCGGACACAAAGATCTCATCGGCGGCGACCTGTACGCCAAAGCTCTTATAATACCCGGCGATCGCCTCGCGGACAAAATCATAGCCCTCGTATTCGGGATAGCCCTTGAAGGTATCCTTGTATTTCAAGTCCTCGCAGCCCTTCTTCATGGCTTCCACCACGATCGGCGCAAGCGGCAGGGTAACGTCGCCGATGCCTAACCGGATGATCTCCTTTTCGGGGTGCGCGGCGGCAAATTCGTTTGTCTTGCGCGCAACGTCTGCGAACAAATAGTTGGGGACCAAATTATCAAAATTCTTGTTAACTTTCATTTCTACCTCTCAGTGCCGCCCCGATACATCTCAAAACGGGTTTGTTGGGCAGCTTTTGTGTGCGGATGTAACGTAAAATGCTCGTCTGCCGGCGATTTCGGCGCCGCGACCTCCATTGAGCAGCCGACCGGATGACGCGGCGGCACAGCCCTTTGCAAGCCCGACGCCAAGCCGCCGGTAATATGTTTATGTTAAAACTTATTCGACCGTGACGGATTTTGCCAGATTGCGCGGCTTGTCAACGTCATTGCCCTTGTTGACGGAGGTGTAATACGCCAACAGCTGCATGGGAACCGTGGCGACCATCGGCATCAGCATTTCGCTGATTCTCGGAACACGGATAAAGTGATCCGCCGCCTCAAAGTCAATGTCCGCCTCTTCGTCACAGATCACGATCGTCATCGCGCCGCGCGCCTTGACCTCCTTGATGTTGGAAACGGTTTTTTCCAATAATGAATTCTGTGTGGCGACCGCGATCACAGGCATGCCTTCGGTGATAAGCGAGATCGTGCCGTGCTTCAGCTCGCCTGCCGCATAGCTTTCGGAATGGATGTAGCTGATCTCCTTTAGCTTTAGGGAGCCCTCCATGGAGAGCGCGTAGTCCAGTCCTCTGCCGATATACAGCAGGCTGTCGGTGCTGATCAGCTTGGTGGAAACATATTGGCACATATCCACCACAACGCCGATGGTTTTTTCGATGATCTGCGGCATGCCGACGAGCTGCGCCGTCAGCTTACGGCAGGCTGCTTCGTCGATTTTTCCCTTGGCAAACGCCATTTCAAACGCCAGCAGATACATCACGCTGAGCTGCACCATATACGCCTTGGTCGATGCGACGGCGATCTCGGGGCCTGCGTGGGTATAGATGACCATATCCGCTTCTCTTGCGATGGAGCTTCCCTTGACGTTGACGATCGCCAGCGTTTTGGCGCCCATTTGCTTTGCCAGCGTCAGCACTGCTTTGGAATCCGCCGTCTCGCCGGACTGACTGATGATGATGACCAGATCCTTTGTGGTGAGCAGCGGTTCGCGGTAGCGGAATTCGCTGGCGATGTCCACCGTAACGGACACACGCGCCAGCTTTTCGATCACATATTTGCCCACCATTCCTGCGTGCATGGCGGTGCCGCAGGCGACGATAAAGATATTTTGAAATGTTTTGAGCGTTTCGGGCGTGATGCCGCATTCACTGAGGTTGGGCAGCCCGTTCTCGATGCGCGGCGTGATGGTGGTTTTGACCGCTGTGGGCTGCTCGTGGATCTCCTTGAGCATATAATGCGGATAACCGCCCTTTTCGGCGCTGTCCTCGTCCCAATCGGCGGTGAGCAGCTCCTTTTCGAGCATCCTGCCGTGCAGGGAACAGAAGGTGACGCCGCCGTTTTTCAGCACGGCGATCTCACCGTGCTCCAGCAGATAGTAGTCCTTTGTGTATTTGATGACCGCCGGCACGTCGGAGGCGATAAACACCTCGCCCTGTCCCTGCGCGACGATCAGCGGACTCTCACAGCGCACGGCATAGACCGTTTCGGGATGGTCGGCAAACACAATGCCCAGCGCAAACGAACCGCGCAGCTCGTGCAGCACCCGGCGGATGCAGCGGATGGGATTGCCATCGTAGTAGAAATCGAGCAGCTGCGCCACCACCTCGGTGTCGGTGTCGGACAAAAACTCCGTGCGCTCGTTGTCGATCAAAAATTGCTTGAGCTGCTTGTAGTTTTCGATAATGCCGTTGTGTACGATGGTCACGCGCCGTCCGGAATGGGGGTGTGAATTGACGTCCGACGGCTCGCCGTGGGTCGCCCAGCGCGTGTGGCCGATGCCGGCGTGACCCTTCGGCTTGCCCTCGCGCTCCATTTTTTTCGTCAGATCCGAAAGCCGTCCCTTGGTTTTTGCCACGGCGATCTTGCCGTTTTCAAACACGGCGATGCCTGCCGAGTCATAGCCGCGGTATTCCAATTTTGTCAGCGCCGAAACCAGCACGTCCGTGCAGTCGCGGTGACCGACATATCCAACAATTCCGCACATAATCATTTCTCCTCAAAAAAAGATAGAAGGGCGCCGAAAACAAACGTTCCGGCGCCCTTGCCTGTCAACACCGATATTATAATCTAAACAAGGTCGTTTGTCAAGCAAAAGTGCAAGCCGAAACTAAAATACTTGCAAATTCAATAAATTATCAGCGGCACGCTTTGCCGCTTTCGAAATATCCTGCTTATTTGATTGCAAAAGCAGCGGCGCACTGAATAGCTTTCCGCAGTCGGCGCATACCCGATACGCTTTTTCGTTTGGCAACAACAGCATTTTTGTAACGCCGTGAATGGTGCCACAAAATTTTTCGGCGATTTTTGTCTTTTGTATTGACATTGTGTCAGAATAGGTGTATGATATAAGTGCTGACACTATGTCAGAATATGCCGTTACAGCTAACGGTCATGCCAACAGGCTCTCCCGAACGGACAAGCACGCGCCGAAAAGCATGTATGATTTGTTGGAAAGCTATGATTTTTCGGGCAAAACCATCCTCCCGTTCTGTACCTCCGTGTCCATGCACGGAGCTTGCGTACGATCGAACGAAAGGTGTGAAGTGAATGAAGCAAAAAACTATTGTCAAGCGCGTCATAGATATTGCCTTGACCGTCACCCTGTTGTTGCTGATGGCGTTTCAGGTGACGGAGCAGCTTGCGCATGAGTGGTTGGGTATCACGATGTTTGTGCTGACGATCGTGCATCAAGCTTTGAACCGAAGATTTTATGCGGCGGTATTCAGGGGCAAATACGATCCGTTGAGGATTTTTCAGTTGCTTGTCAATGTCCTGCTGCTGCTGTCGTTTGTTTGCACGGCGTTGTCGGGCATGATGATGAGCCGGTTTGCCACTCCCTTTCTGAACGGCATCCTGCCGTCGTCCGTTGTCCGTCAGGGACACCTTGCCCTGTCGCACTGGTCGTTTGCACTGATGGGCGTTCACCTCGGACTGCACTTCGGCATAATCACCGCAAAGCTAAAAAACCGCGCGGCAAAGCTTGCTGCATGCCTTGTGATGACGGGTATCTCCGTCTGTGGCTTCTATCTGTTCTTCAAGGCGAATTATTTTGATTACATGCTTCTGAAAAACCCGTTCGCCTTTTTGGATTACGACAAGGCGTGGTGGCTGGTCATTCTCGAAAATCTCGCCATGCTTCAGGCGTGGGCGTTCGCAGGCTTTTTGTTCTCGCTGTTCCTCAGGGGGATCGTGAAGAAAGGCAAGAAAAAAGCCGCGTTGTTGTTCGCGGCGCTTTTGGCATGCGTTATCGGCAGTGCCGTCGTCTTGAACACAGCGCTCAACGCACGGCAGACAAACCCGACGGCTGCATGGAGCACAGCGCAAAACAGCACAACGCAGGACAGACCTGCCTTTCAGGCGGCACCACCGGCTTTTGAAGCTTCGGAATGATCGCCCGTTATAAACGAAACAAAACAGGTATCAAGCGCCGTTTGGCAGCTTGATACCTGTTTTTGAGTTATTGCTTATGACAGGAGCCGTGCATGGCGCAGCCTTGGCAATTGCCGCAGCTGCACACAACAGACTTGCCTTTCTTTTTCTTTTTGACCATGCTGATGATGACAGCGGCGACAATGCCGATCAGCACAGCGCAGATGATGATCGTCCAGAGGTTTCCGGCAATCCATTGGAGCATTTATTTCACCTTGACTTTCTTTGTCAGCTTGCTCGCTTCCTTGTACGGCTTGAAGAGCATAAACAGCATGCCCGCGATAAACAGGATCGAGATGATTAAGCCGAGGATGTTCAGGTTGCCCGTGAACGCGCCGCCGATCTGGTTGATGCACAGGGCGATCACATACGCAAAGCCGCATTCATAGGCGATCGCAAAGAACGTCCATTTTGCACTGTTCATCTCTCTCTTGATGGCGCCCATAGCCGCAAAGCAGGGAGCGCAGAGCAGGTTGAACACGAGGAACGAGAAGCCGGTGACCGCGGTGAACTGCTGCGCGAGAACAGCCCATGTGCTGAGCTCGCCGCCGCCGTAGAGCACGCCCATCGTGCCGACGATGTTTTCCTTTGCGATAAGACCTGTGATGGAAGCCACAGCCGCCTGCCAGTTGCCCCAGCCGAGCGGTGCGAAGATCCACGCGATGCCGTTGCCGATGATCGCCAAAATGCTGTTGCCGATCTCGTCCTCACCGAGCATACCGAACGCGCCGTCCACCCAGCCGAAGCGGCTCAGGAACCAGAGCACGATGGTCGAGAGCAGGATGATCGTGCCTGCCTTTTTGATGAACGACCAGCCGCGCTCCCACATGGAACGGAGCACGTTGCCGATGGTGGGCAGGTGATATGCCGGCAGCTCCATAACGAACGGAGCAGGCTCTCCGGCAAAGGGCTTTGTCTTTTTGAGCATGATGCCCGAGATGATGATCGCCGCCATACCGATAAAGTAGGCGCTTGTGGCGACCCACGGAGATTTTCCGAAGATAGCGCCTGCGATCATGGCGATAAACGGTATCTTGGCGCCGCAGGGGATAAAGGTGGTCGTCATGATCGTCATACGGCGGTCGCGCTCGTTTTCAATGGTACGCGACGCCATGATGCCCGGGATGCCGCAGCCTGTTCCGATCAAAATCGGGATAAAGCTTTTGCCCGAGAGACCAAAGCGGCGGAATATCCTGTCGAGCACGAAAGCGATACGCGCCATGTAGCCGCAGGCTTCCAAAATTGCCAGCAGCAGGAAGAGCACGAGCATCTGCGGCACAAAGCCGAGCACAGCGCCGACGCCGCCGATGATACCGTCAAGGATCAGACCCGACAGCCATTCGGGAGCGTTGGCTGCCTCCAGCCAGCCCTCCACGATCTTTGGGATACCGGGTACCCAAATGCCGAACTCCGCAGGATCGTCGGGCTTGCCTTTGTTCTTTTCAAAGGTCTCGGCGGCGGCTTTGACATCCTCACCGGTGGCGGTCTCCTCGCTGATCTCAAGGGTTTCCTCGTCCTCTACCTCATAGGAGAATGTGTCGCCGTTCTTTACGCTTGACGCAAAGGCTTTGACGGCTGTAACTGCCGCATCGGGATCGTAATCCTCGCTTTCAAAGTCGAGCGCATCCAAAGCCGCGTCATTGCCTGCGGCTTCCGCAGAGCCGGTCAAAACGCCGATGGCTTCCGCATGGGCTTCGTATTCGCCGGCGCCGATACCGACTAAGTGCCAGCCGTCGCCGAAAACGCCGTCGTTCATCCAGTCGGTCAGTACCGTGCCGACCGTGACCATCGAGATGTAATACACAAGGAACATCACGACAATGAAGATCGGCAGACCCAAAAAGCGGTTGGTGACGACCTTGTCGATCTTGTCGGAGGTCGAAAGCTGTCCCTTTTGCCTGTCCTTGTAAACGCCGTCGATGATCTTGCCGATATACAGATAACGCTCGTTGGTGATGATGGACTCCGCGTCGTCGTCATATTCTTCCTCAACAGCCTTGATGTCGTTTTCAACATGATTTTTGGTCGCTTCATCAATGCCGAGCTTTTCAAGGACCTTTTCGTCGCGCTCAAATATCTTGACAGCATACCAGCGCTGCTGCTCCTCGGGCATTTCGTGCACGCAGGCTTCCTCGATATGCGCGATCGCGTGCTCTACCGAGCCCTCTAACGGGTGCTTGGGAACGGGCTTTTTGTCCTCGGCAGCCTTGATGGCGGCTTCGGCGGCTTCCTGTATGCCCTTGTTTTTCAGAGCGGAGATCTCGACCACCTTGCAGCCCAGTGCGCGGCTAAGCTCCTTGGTGTTGATCTTCACGCCGGTTTTTTCCACCACGTCCATCATGTTGATGGCGACAACGACGGGGATGCCGAGCTCGCAGAGCTGCGTGGTCAGATACAGGTTTCTTTCAAGGTTCGTGCCGTCCACGATATTGAGTATCGCGTCGGGACGCTCGTCGATCAGGTAGTTGCGCGCGACGACTTCTTCCAGTGTGTAGGGAGAAAGCGAATAAATACCGGGAAGGTCGGTGATCGTCACGTCGCTGTGCTTTTTGAGCTTGCCTTCCTTTTTTTCGACGGTAACGCCGGGCCAGTTGCCGACAAATTGATTCGCGCCCGTCAGCGCGTTGAACAGCGTTGTTTTGCCGCTGTTCGGGTTGCCTGCAAGGGCAATCGTCATTTTCATAGTGTTTCCTCGATTCGTTGTTTTGTGTTTGCTTCTGCTAACCGCAGCCTGTGCTTGTTAGTCCATACACAGCTATGATCCGGCAGACCGTTCTGACGCGCCGCTTAACCGACGTATTCTTTAACGCCGCTTGTGCCAAAGGCGCACTGCATGTCGGCTCAGCCGACCTCGACCATTTCAGCGTCAGCCTTGCGAATGGAAAGCTGATAGCCGCGGACGGTGATCTCCATCGGATCGCCCAAGGGAGCGACCTTTTGCACCTTGATCGCAACGCCTTTGGTGATGCCCATGTCCATGATGCGGCGCTTGACCGCGCCCTCGCCATGAAGCTTCTTGACCGTGCAGGTGCTGCCGATCGCAACGTCTCTGAGTGTTTTCATATTCTGACCTCCTCGTATAAATGTATGGATACTTCTCTGATCCCGCTGTTTATGAACGCCTGAAAATAACAGTCGTTTGAATAGGCGGGCATGGGTGCAGCGTCACGCTGCCATGGGTGCAGCGTCACGCTGCTTAGATAAAAATCTTCTGCGCCATTTCCTTGCTGATGGCAATACGCGCATTTTTCACATTGACGATCAGATTGCCGCCCATAGAGTTGACGACCATGACGACCGCGCCCGAAACAAAACCTAAGTTTTGCAGGTGTGCTCTGACCTCGGCGTTTCCGCCGATCCGTTTGATAATGACTTCTTCGCCGGGAACGGCGAGCGTAAGCGGCATAGCGATACCCCTTTCCGGTTTTTGCATTGAGTTAGTTTTAACTAACCATATGGTATATGACTACTCCTTTGTTCCTTCCAAAGAAGAAGTTTTGCGAATGATACGCAACAATTGCCGCAGCTCCATGAGCGCCCGCAGCGATTCTTCGCTGACGCCGTGTTCCATGCTGCAAGCGTCGGCATCTGCGATCTCTTTGTCAACACCCAAATCGGTCAACAAGCCAAAAAGCACACGGTGCCGCTCGATGACAAACCTTCCGGTTTTTTCACCTTTTTCCGTCAGCTCAACGGTACGGTCGGGCCGGAGCACCAAATAACCTGCCGCCTCCATCTCTCTGAGCGCAACAGATACCGTTGGCTTTGTGACGCCGAGCTCACGCGCGATATACGCGCCGCGCACCAAGCCGTTTTCCCGAAGGTGACAGATGACCCTCATATAATCTTCTACCTTTTGATTTCGTTCCATGGCCGTCCCCTCGGCAAAAGGTTAGCGCAAACTAACCTGTCCGCAAATTACAAAAGTCAGGCGGTTAGCCTGACCTTACTGAAATATTATAACAGCCCTGATTGGTTTTGTCAAGTCCCAATTTTCGGCGATTTTTTCTCTAAAGGGCGCTTCAACATATATGACCGCCTATGCAAGCGGATGGTTGATCGAAAAATCTCCGTGAAACATGCCGGACAGCTCCGTCACAGTGCAGACACGGAGAGTATCTCTGATCGATTTCCTCTGCGCTAATGTGCATAGATCCCACACGGTCACCTCAACACATTTGATTATGCCACAGCTCCAAATTGTGACAAAAAAATACGCAAAGCTGTAGACAAAAGCTCGGAAATAGTAGATAATATGAGTGGTGATAGTTATGAAACAGACAGAAAGAAGAGTATATCTAATTGAATATCTGCTTGCCGAACGCGGTGAGAGAATAGAAATACCCAATGACGCATACAACCAAAAGCGGCTTTTGCGCTCATTGTTCAATATCCGGATGCCGAAAGAAACGAGCGAGGATTTTCTGCAAATCCAAGACGGATATTTGCAGGAGGAAAACCGCCGCAAGGGTATCACAGATATAGCGGATTTGCAGCCTGTTCAAGATGATATTTATCTTTGGCAGGGCGACATTACCACGCTGAGATGCGATGCGATCGTCAACGCCGCCAACAGTCAAATGCTCGGCTGCTTCCGTCCCTGTCACGGCTGCATCGACAATGCTATTCACACCTTTGCCGGAGTACAGCTCAGACGTAACTGCAACGAGATCATGCAAAAGCAAGGGCATAATGAGCCAACAGGACAGGCAAAAATCACGCCTGCCTACAATCTGCCGTGTAAATATGTTTTGCACACAGTCGGACCGATCGTCAGCGGCAGGCTCACCGAGGAACACTGTGAGCTTCTCAAGAGCTGCTACTTATCCTGCCTGAAGCTCGCTGAGAAAAACAGCTGTAAAAGCATTGCGTTCTGCTGTATCTCCACAGGCGTATTCGGCTTTCCGCAGAGAGAGGCGGCACAGATCGCCGTTGATACCGTGAAGAGATACAAAGAGGAAAACCACAGCGATATCAAGGTCATTTTTAATGTGTTCAAGGATGATGATTACGCTATATATAATGAGATATTAAGGAGCTGAAGGCCTGATGAAAACACTTGACTATCTGAGATATATTGTTGAAGAAATCCATACCGTCATTGTCGCAACGGTAGACGGCGAGGGTTTGCCCGTGACCGCCGCCATTGATATGATGGATTATGACGAGAGCGGCTTGTATTTTCTGACCGCAAAAGGCAAGAGTTTCTATGCTCGTCTAAAGGACAAGGAGTATATGGCGCTCACGGGTATCAAGGGCGAGGATACGATGTCTTGCGTGGCTGTTTCCGTGCGTGGCAAGGTCAAAGAGATGGGCACCGATCTTCTGCCAAAGCTCTTTGAGAAGAATCTCTATATGAACGAGATTTATCCTACCGAATTGAGCAGACAGGCTTTGACGGTGTTCAAGCTCTGTGAGGGCAGCGGCGGTTATTCGAGGTGATACAGATGAAAAACAGATATGATTATTTGCCGAACGGCTATCAGGAAACGATAGAAAAAGGGCTGAACGCTCTGCATATATTCAGCCGCACTTCCTACGGCGTCGGTACAAGAGAAAAACAACTAAAAAGGCTGAAAGCTGAACTGAAAAATGCGAATGCTATTGTGATCGGCGCAGGCGCAGGACTGTCTACATCCGCAGGACTGACATACAGCGGCGAACGCTTTGACCGCTTTTTCTTTGATTTCAAACAGCGCTTTGGGATCACTGATATCTACACCGGCGGCTTTTATCCGTTCCCCGATAGCGAAACACGTTGGGCGTGGTGGGCAAGGCACATCTATTTCATATGACATTTTCAATCACATCTGTGAGCAGTATTTCTCCGGTGAGGACGACAACACAAGCGACTATATCGCCGAAGCGCTGATGAAGTCCGTCGTTCACAGCTCCCTGATCGCTGTAAAGAATCCGGAAGATTATGAAGCGCGTTCCAATATCATGTGGACGGCAACATGGGCGCTCAACACCCTGATCGCGTGCGGCAAGTCAACCGACTGGATGGTGCACATGATCGGACAGTCCGTCGGCGCTTATACCGACGCGACCCACGGCATGACGCTTGCGGCTGTGTCGCTGCCCTACTACCGCATGATCATGCCGTATGGTTTGAATAGGTTCAAGCGCTTTGCCACGGAGGTTTGGGGCGTAAGCGCTGACGGAAAAACAGACGAGCAGATAGCCAACGAAGGTCTTGAAGCGATGAAGAACTGGATGAAGCAGCTCGGCGTAGCGCTTTCTATCAGCGAATTAGGCGCAACGGAGGATATGCTCGACGGTATCGCAGACGGAACCATCATCCTTGAAGGAGGCTATAAAACGCTGACCAAGGAGGATGTGATCCGGGTATTGAAAGATAGCTTATAATGCATAAAAGAGGCTGATCCAAAAACTCAAAAAGTTTTGGGTCAGCCTCTTGTTTTTGCTTTCAACTTGATTTCCGCCTTCTTGTGCGGATCGCGCGATTTGTGAAAGTGACACAATATGCTGTGTCCCATCATTTAGGACGACAGTTTTTTCAAAAATCTTTTAGGCAACACCGCACGATTCATGGCGCACGGTTTGCTTGAATTGTGGGGTATTGCCTTTATTATTCATTGAGCCGGAAGGAGATTTCGGCGTTTTTGCCCTTGAGATATAAAATGTCTTTCGGTAGATTTGCTTACGGTCGTTTTGCTTTCCTTCCGATCAGTCAAGGTCGGGGATCTCGTTTGCCAGGAGCATCTGGATCTTGGTGACGTCGTTGATGTCAGCTATACCGTTTTTGTTGACGTCGGCGGCGATCTCCTGCTCAGCGGTGAGCGTGGTAAATTCTGCGATAACGGTCTGGATTTTCGTCGCGTCGGCAATGGTAACAACGCCGTCGTTGTCAACATCTCCTTTTTTCAAAACAGTGACAGGCTCGGTCGAAGGGGTAGTGGTGCATTCCGGCGGAGCGGTTGTCGTTTGAATCGGATCATAAATGGTATCATGCAGCTTGTATTGTGCCGGAGCCATCTCAACTGCCGCGCCCTCTACCCAGATATCGTCGGTTGACTCGTTATAATAAACAGTGATCGTTCCTTTGGTGCGGGCGTAAAAACCGATATTATTGCCGTTTTTGTCACCGAAGCTTGCATAAAGTGTTTGCGCATATAAACGTCTCCTTTTTTTGATCAATACTATCTGTTGCGACTGTGAACAAGTACTATAATTATAAGTTAAAAATATATAACTGTCAATATATGTGAATAATAATTGTATGCTTTGGCTAAATCCGCGATCAATTATTGTGAATAAAGAACAGTGAGCAGGGAACAAAAAGTTTTTTTAAATTTTTTTAAAAAAGTTTCAAAAATCCCCGATTTTTGTCAGGCTGTTGTCACAGTCGGTTTGCTATACTGTAGACACAACAGAGGGAACACGGAAAACAAATCCTCCCCTGAATAAAATAATAAAAGGAGACATTATCATGAAAAAGACCAACCTCAAAACCAGAATCACCGCATCCGTACTCGGCACCATCTCCGCGTTCTCCATGGCAGGCGCATGCTTCACCTCCGTATCAGCCGCAGAGATCGATCCTCACCCCACCATTACACAGGCGGTCGCCAAGCTCGACTACAAAAACGAGACCGTCATGGCTCGCAAGGGCGAGACCATTGAAGGAAAAGACGGCGTAAAGCAGAGAGAGATCATCCGCAACCACGACAATTCCATCACCTTTGTCACCAAGACAAAGAAGTCGCTGAACAACGGCACTTCGAGCTTTGCCGTCACCAACGCGGCGACCGCGGAATGTTATCCCGGCGCCTTGCTCCTCGGCAATGCATCTCTCAGCGAAGGCGATCCCCAGCTCCTGAAAGCGCCCAGAAACGACATCAACCTCTCGCTCCACGGCATCGGCATCAAGACCGGCGCCGACCCCGGCAAGATGGTAAATCCCACCAAGAGCTCCGACGTCACCAAAGCCATCAATGAGATCAAGGCAAACTGGGACGGCAAGGACGTTCCCGCCGAGATGGACATGAGCATCACACAGGCGTCCAGCGATATGCAGGTCGCGGCGGCTCTCGGCTTGGAGGCAGGCGCTGTCAAGAAGCTCAAGGTCGATTACTCGCAGGCGTACAAGACCAGCAGCAAGAACTACGTGATGAACTTTAAGCAAGTCTACTATTCCGTCAGCGCCGATATGCCCGACAAGGCAGGCAAGCTGTTCAGCACCGACGCGGACGCCGACTATATCCTCACCAAGATCAATAACGAGAATCCGCCCGTCATGGTCTCCAACGTTGACTACGGCAGAATGATCATGATCAACATCGTCAGCAAGTACTCCGAAAACAAGATCAAGGCGGCGCTCCAGGCGGCAGCGGCGACCAACAAAGCCCAGCTCTCCGCTGAATACAAGAGCGTTCTTGACGACGCCAGCTTCAAGTATATCGTCTACGGCGGCTCCTCCGAAAAGGCAGGCGCCCTCGTTTCCACCAAGGATTACGGAAAGCTCCTCGAGGTGATCAATTCCGAGAGCAAGTTCACCGACAAGACCTGCGCCGCTCCCATCTCCTACACCGCGCGTTTCCTCAAGGACGGCAGGATCGCATCCTCCAACATTGCGACCGACTACATTGAGACGAACTCCGTCACCCGCAAGGAGATTCCTCTGCGCATCTTCGGCACCGGCATCAACTGGAGAATGCACAGCGGCTCGGTTAAGGTCGAAGGCGAGAAGATCGTCGGCTTCAACGAGGACGGTACCCGCAAGACCCAGAAGATCGTGATCGCGGACGTAACGCTCGAAACCTCCGGCACCGCTACCAAATGCCCCTACATTCCCGCAGACGTTGACCTCCGCACCGTGACCGTTTCCTTTGACTACACAGGCACAGGCAAGACCGGCTTCTCTCCCGACGCGAACTGCTTTAATATCTCCACCACCAAAAACGGCGAGAACATCGATCGTGTTGACATCGAGATAGAGGGCACCGGCCAAGTGATCGGCTACAAAGTAGAAGGCTATGTCTGGATCAACAAGGATGTAGACATCAACACCGGCGGCAGACACAGCTCCTCCGGCAACAAGGCGCCCGACTTCTATATCAAAGATAAATAAAAACACAGAAAGCACTGAACTGTCCTAACGCAAAAACGCCCGGCAAAAACCGGGCGTTTTGGTTTGTGGTGTGTGAATAGATGAAGAATTATTCGGCGGTTTTGCGTCGGGGACTTGCACCCCAAAAACTTTTTTTGCTATTATATATTTCGGAGCGTAATGCGCTGCACATTATTCTGCACTACAAATTCCTCAAAAAACACGCAACAGAGGTGCTGTTATGAACAACCCAACCGATTACGACAATAACGCGCAGGAGCTGCTTCGGCAATTTATAAAGCAGCTTAACGAAGGCGGCATGGACAAGGATCCGGCCATAGCCTCGCAGGACTTAAAATATATTCGCGGACTTCAAAGGGCGCGGCTGGTGCGCCACGGCGTTAAGCTTCAAAAAACCTACGGACAAGCCAAGAAAGACATCGAAGGCAATGCGTGGAAGCTGGACACCGACACCGGCTATGTTACCCGAATTCCGTTTAAGCGCCTGCAAGCCACCACCGAATATATCTCTGACCGCGCAAAAAAAATCGTTAACAAAACCAAGACCATGTACGGCTACGCCGTTTGGCTTAAGGGGCAGAAAAATCCACAAAAGGCATACACCTGACCAAACTGCGGCGCGGTCAGCACCATCCATCAGCTTACCGAGGGCTGCCCGTACTGCTGCACGCGGTTTTTAATGCGCGACTTGTACCCCAAAATCACAGGCTACTATACGCTTGAAACGCCCGACCGCGTGATTACTCCCTTCCCGATGATGATACTCGGCGCCATTGCGGGGGGGGGCGGAATATCCGCGTACAATTATATGATCGACAGCGCGGGAAAGTCGATTGCCGAAATCGTGGTTTCGGTGCTGATCGCGGCAGGTGTGGGCGTGATCGGCGGAATTCTGCTATTCATCGCAGTTGTTCTGGGAATTGCCCTTGTCAGAGTGCTGCGCAACCTGTCAAAGATTAAGAGCTACAGCAAAACGAAAAAGAATCTGCCGCCCTTTATGCGCAGATATGAGCCCGATTTTTCGATGGATTATTTTATCGGCAAGCTGGTCAGCCTTACAAGCACGCTGATTTATTCGGATAAAGCCGATAATCTGTCGATTTATGAGGGCGAGTCTCCTGCGGCGAGTCTGCCCGACGTGGTTGACGCGCAGTGGCTGGGCTATCTTGCACTGAACAAATCATATGAGCAAGACGGGCTGCTGTATCTTGACATGGATATTCACATGAACTGTATGCACTTTAAAAACGGCAAATTTTCAAGCAAAAACCATATGTTCAACCTGCTGCTGAGCAAGCGCGCAGAGGCTAAGACCGACTACGATTTCAACGTTCAGGCAGTGAACTGCAATAGCTGCGGCGCAAGCTTTGACGCCCTTCGCAAAAAGCACTGCCCCAACTGTGGCACACCCTTCCGCATGACCGACTACGACTGGATGGTTAAGAGGTTTGTGAGTCTTTAAGTTTACGAATATAGTCAAGGCTCCCTCAACAATAAAACATATAGCTAAAGCTTCACCCTCGTATCTTGCGCACTGCAATTTACGAGGGTGATTTTTGTTTTATGTATCCTTTCTTTTCGTAATGCTATAGAAAAGTGGATCCCTATTCATTTTTGATCATTTCCGAAAAGAATAGGTGAGGGTGTTCCGGTAGTTTTCAACGATGATACTATCCAGTGTGATTATGCTTTCCAAAGGCTGTGAAGATTGCAGTAGGCGTATACCGCTTTCACTTCTTCGTCGTCGCAAAGCGCGAAACAGGCTTTCGGTTCGTCGGTAGGAGACAGT
>Ga0310695_10002275_pt1 | contig 41114 bp, 27 predicted proteins | sample RumenRJG_04DNA_FD_203882 | JGI IMG/M metagenome (GOLD analysis project Ga0310695, IMG submission 203882) | Bovine rumen microbial communities from Lethbridge, Alberta, Canada - RJG_04 (v2) (version 2) | ecosystem: Host-associated > Mammals > Digestive system > Stomach > Rumen | place: Canada...
AGCTTTGTCGGCAAGATTGACTTGCCCGAATAACCGCCCGACCTATCCGACACAATGGCCAAGTGTCGGATAGGAACGGCAAAATTTTTTGCACTTCTATTGCTTCTTTATCACACATAAGCAAAGAGCCAGGGTATTAAGCAGCTCATGGCTGGCGGCGGGGTCATCCTGATCGCTACGCAGCTTATACCGCAGCTTGCGACACTATTCTAAGCCCGGAAAGGAGAGCAGAGATCCATGCTTGACTCGGTATTCGAGGCAATCGAAGAATGGATAAGGACTCTTCTGACGAACATGGTGGATTCTAACCTGACGACGATGTTTGCAGATGTGAATGAGAAAACGGGACAGATCGCGTCACAGGTTGGGCAGACCCCACAGGGCTGGAACAGCGGCATTTACAGCATGATACAGAACCTATCCAACACAGTAATCATGCCCATCGCGGGCATCATTACCTTCGTTCTGTGTTATGAACTGATCTCCATGCTGACGGAAAAAAACAACATGCATGACATTGATACATGGATGTTCTTCAAATACTTCTTCAAGATGATGATCGCTGTGTATCTGGTCAGCAATACTTTCACGATAACAATGGCTGTCTTCGACCTGGGACAGTCGGTGGTGAACTCTGCCGCCGGCGCATTGTCAGGAGAGACAGCCATTGACGCATCTGCGCTGATCTCGCAGATGGACACCGTGATGGAAGATATGGAGATCGGTGAGCTGGTAGTACTGGCTTTGGAAACCCTGCTCGTCAGCTTTTGTATGAAGATCATGTCCATCGTGATAACCATTATCTGCTATGGCCGCATGATCGAAATCTATCTTTACACTTCGGTTGCACCGATCCCATTTGCCACCATGACCAATCGGGAATGGGGGCAGATCGGAATCAATTACTTCCGAGGACTTTTTGCTCTTGCATTTCAGGCGTTCCTGATGATGGTGTGCGTCGGGATATACGGTGTTTTGGTTGCCACAATCCATATCTCTGCAGATATGCACGCAGCGTTGTTTGGCGTTGCCGGTTACACGGTGCTTCTCTGCTACACGCTCCTCAAAACAAGCAGCCTCAGCAAACAGATTTTCGGAAGCCACTGACAGGGGAAATTCAGTAGAAAGGAGTCGTCCGAGAGTGGTTACCCCGGAAGAAAGCCCCTCGGATGCAGAAAGCAATGGCTTATGTGAGTGTACCGAAAGATCTCACAAAGGTAAAAAACAAAGTGGCATTTAATCTGACAAAACGCCAGATTATTTGTCTCGGCATCGCGCTGGCAGTGGGTTTGCCGTTCTACTTCCTGACAAAAGGCTCGCTCGGAACCAGCAATGCCGCTACCGGGATGGTGCTTTTGATGCTACCAGCTTTCCTCTTTGCCATGTATGAGAAAGACGGAATGCCGCTTGAAAAGGTACTGATGAACATCATCACGGTACAGTTTTTGCGGCCGGACATTCGGCGATATGAGACAGAGAACCTCTATGAAACACCGATTGCTCCGCAAAAAGTAAGGAGTACCACGGTAAAAAGCAAGAAGAAGGGAGGGAGGAAGCTTGTCTGAACGAAATAATTACAGCAATACAGATATGTTTCAGGCAACCTTCGGGAAGCGTCCACTGACTCGAAAGGAGCTGCGGCGCGCCGAGAAAGAAGCACATAAGAGGGCCAAACAGCAGGCGAAAGAAGACAAGCGTCAGCGCGCACTGGAAAAGAAGCTTGGGAAGCATGGCACAGTGAGAACTGACGCACATACCAGCAAAAGGGTGTCCTCAACCTACACTGGCCATGGCAAGCATGAAGCTGTGAGATCATCGGAACCGAATAGAACGAAGGTGGCCAAGAAGCAGCCTTCGCCGAAGAAAAGCAGCGCTAAGAACGATTATGACGCATACGCGGTCAAAAACGAGAAAGAAGCTAAGGAGAAGCGAATTTCAGCTCAGAAATCCATTCCCTATCGGGAAATGGGGCGGGATGGAATCTGCCGGGTACAGGACAAGCTCTATTCCAAAACCATCCGCTTTTACGATATCAACTACCAGCTTGCACAGAACGAGGATAAGAACGCCATTTTTGAAAACTGGTGCGATTTCCTGAACTACTTTGACAGCACGATCTACTTCCAGCTCTCATTCATCAATCATAAAACCAATCTGACAGAATATGAACGGGTGATCCGCATTACCCCGCAGGGCGATGATTTTGATGATGTGCGTATGGAATACGCAGAGATGCTGAAAAACCAGTTGGCAAAGGGCAATAATGGCCTCATGCGTTCCAAGTACATCACTTTCGCAATCGAGGCGGAAAATGTCCGAGAAGCGAGACCAAGGCTGGAGCGCATCGAAGCGGATATTCTCAATAACTTCAAGGTGCTTGGGGTGTCAGCTTTCCCACTGAACGGGGTGGAGCGCTTGCAGATCATGTATGAAACCTTCAATCCCGAACAGGGTACTCCGTTCAGTTTTGACTACAATCAGCTTATCAAGAGCGGCCTGACGACCAAGGATTACATCGCACCAACGAGCTTTACATTCCGAAACGGAAAATACTTTATGATGGGAGACACCTTCGGCGCGGCAAGTTATCTCCAGATTCTTGCCCCGGAACTGACAGACAAGATGTTGGCTGAGTTCCTGGATATGGACAAAAACCTGATCGTGAATCTTCACATCCAGTCCATCGAACAGATGAAGGCGGTCAAACTGGTCAAGAGCAAGGTGACGGATATCAATCGCATGAAGATTGAAGAACAGAAAAAAGCTGTCCGCATCGGTTATGATATGGACATCATCCCGTCTGACCTAATGACCTACGGAAATGAGGCGCAGCGACTCCTTGGAGATTTGCAGTCGAGAAATGAGCGAATGTTTCTTGTGACAGTAATCTTCCTGAACACAGCAAAATCGAAACAGGAGCTGGACAATGTTGTGTTTCAAACGGCTGGTATTGCACAGAAGTATAACTGTGCACTGCGGTGTCTGGATTATATGCAAGAACAGGGCCTGATGAGCAGTCTGCCTCTGGGCTTGAATCAGATCCCGATCAAGCGGGCTTTGACCACAACCTCCACGGCGATATTTGTGCCATTCACGACACAGGAGCTGTTCATGGAAGGAGAATCGCTTTATTACGGGCTAAACGCACTGTCCAACAACATGATCATGGTGGATCGTAAAAAACTGAAAAACCCGAACGGCCTGATTCTTGGTACTCCTGGCTCTGGAAAATCATTTTCCGCCAAACGGGAAATCACAAACGCTTTCTTCGTCACGAAAGACGATATCATCATTTGCGACCCGGAGGGCGAATACTACCCACTGGTTCACGCGCTGGGCGGGCAGGTCATCCATATTTCCCCGACGAGCCATGACTACATCAATCCGATGGATATAAACCTCGACTACTCCGATGATGATAACCCGCTGGGTTTCAAGTCGGATTTTGTTTTGTCTCTCTGTGAGCTGATCATGGGGAGCCGGGACGGAATCGAGGCCGAAGAAAAGTCCGTCATCGACCGATGCCTGCCGCTGGTGTATCAGAAATATTTTGCAAACCCGATCCCGGAAAACATGCCGGTGTTGGGTGATCTCTATGATATGCTGAGGGCGCAGAAAGAGGAGCAGGCGCAGCGAATCGCAACGGCACTGGAGATCTACGTCAACGGTTCCCTGAAGGTGTTCAATCACCAGACTAATGTGGAACTGGGCAAACGGATCATCTGCTTCGACATCAAAGACCTCGGCAAGCAGCTCAAAAAGCTGGGGATGCTGATCGTCCAGGATCAAGTGTGGAACCGAGTCACGTTTAACCGCTATGAACACAAATCTACCCGCTACTACGTTGACGAGTTCCACCTTCTATTGAAAGAGGAACAGACTGCTGCCTACTCCGTGGAAATCTGGAAGCGTTTCAGAAAATGGGGTGGTATTCCTACCGGGATCACGCAAAACATCAAGGATCTTCTAGCCTCACGTGAGATCGAGAACATCTTTGAAAACAGCGACTTCATCTACATGCTCAACCAAGCGTCCGGCGACCGGCAGATTCTGGCCAAACAGCTTAATATTTCACCGTATCAGCTTTCCTATATGACCAATAGTGGCGAGGGAGAAGGACTTCTGTTCTATGGAAATATCATCATCCCGTTCAAGGATCGTTTTGATAAATCCCTGAAGCTCTATTCATTGATGACCACTAAACCGGAGGAAGTCGAAAAGCGCAAGGAAGCAGAACAGGAGGAGGGCGCATGAGGCGGGTGATAGCTGTAGTGCTGTTCGTTGTATCTATCGCTCTGTTATCCTTTAGCATTTACTCGCTGATGGGAATGCACCGGGAATATAAGCAGGCCGATGAACTGCATGATAAGCTCCAGAGAATCCATGAAAACGCAGAGCAGCCCAGGCAAACAGAAAAACCTGCCATCTCCTCACGGCCTGCTGAACCTGAAGAAACAGCGAAGCCCGTAACGGATGAGCCGGAACTGACAAAGCCAAAACGTGAAGTTGACTCTGGCTTGTTGGCACTACATGAAGAAAACCCGGATTGCCTCTACTGGATCACAATCCCGGATACGGAGATCGATTATCCGGTCATGTTCCGTCCAGGCGACAAAGATTATTACCTGAGGCGGGATTTCTACGGGGAGTACTCCTGCAGCGGAACACTGTACATGGATGAGGACTGCGACCCGGAGTGGGGAGACAATCTGATCTTCTACGGGCACCACATGAATAACGGTTCCATGTTCGCCGGCTTGGAGAGTTACAAGTCCGAAGAGTTCTATAAAGAACATCCGGAAATTATCCTTCAAACGCTTCAGGGCAAGGAAACCTACCGTGTATTGGCAGCGTTTACAACACCGGTATATACCGGCAATGATTTTCCCTACTACAACTTCACGGTAACAGGGAACCCCAAAGAATATGAGAGTTTCGTAAAGGAGTGCCAGTCACGATCCTTATATGAAACAGGAGAGACCGCTGCCTACGGGCGGCGGCTTTTGACTTTATCTACCTGCGAGTATTCGCAGGTAAATGGCCGGATGGTCGTGGTGGCCGTCCGTGTACACAACAAGGCATAAGCCGGAAAGGGAAAGCATATGAGCGACAAAAAGGATCAGAAAAAGAATCAGGGGACGGATATGGAGGCCACCGCACAGGTCTTTGGGTCGGTGTTTAAAAGCATTTTTGGCGACGACGCCTCTGTTATGATGGTTGATCTTGTACCGCAATCTGAAAGCGGTAAGAAGAACCCAAAAGAAACATCTGCACCTCTCAAGCCCGGCTTCTCTCGTGCAAAAATGGTGAGAGCTCATATCATGGAGGATATGCTGGTCGCGGACTTTTGTGAGGAGCTCTCCAACGATATGATTTCTTTGGCCTGCATGGTTGAGCTGATGGAGAACATCTTCACGGAGATGACTGCTGGTAAACTAAGCGAGAGAAAGGCACAGCAACTCGTTATCGAGATCCTCAGGCTCAAATCCGAGATCACGGAAAAGTGGGATACATTTTACGCTGAAGGTACCTGAAATAATTTAGCATAGGAGGTGGTAATGTGTCGGATCAAAGATTTGAGGCAAAGGAGAAAACGGTCATGAAAATGAGCCGCGATGGTCTGTACGAAGAATCTCTGGGCTCTGGTGAATCCAGACTAATCAGCGGACAGACAGATGCAAGTGAAAACATCCAGATGACTTCTGATCCTCCGGCAAGCGGATCTATCCGCAAGCCGGAGGATTTGTTTTATGACCGCCGAACAACCTATGCCGAGAGCACCAAGGAGAGCTACAGCGCAGAGTCGCCTCCTAGCCAATCTCGTTTTCACAGGTACACATCATATGGAAAACAGGCAGGGAGAACATGGGAAACCCGGATTGATCTGCCAAAAGCTGCAGCGGAGGGAGGTGAGCACCAAAATGAGCGATCTTCTGATGAGGCGGGACACCGCAGAAAAAGCCGGCAAAGAAAGCAATCTGAACAGTTTCGGAAAGCTGAAGCAGGTGAGACAGGAAGAGACGTCCCACAGGAAAAAGTATCCTCGGAAGATTCCGGGGATGAAGGAGCCGAAGAAACAGAGGAAGCGGTAATCACCGATCATTCATCCCGTATGAGGGGTGTAAGTAGCCTGTCCTCATTTCTGTCAGATAAGCCACTGAAAACTGGTTTGGAACTGCGGCATGATCGAAATAAAAAACAGGTTCAAAAGTATTCACTGGATGAAAGGCAAAAGAAACAACGGCTTGAAGACATTGCTTCTGATTACGGTTCACTTTCTGAGCGAAAAGAAGATATTGCTAAACGACAGAAGAAGGAACACTACAATCAGGAGCAGCGGAAGCAGGCTGCTGAAGCTGGTGTGAATAGAGCTGGGAGGCTGCACTTTGAAGAAGAAGAGCTTGACGGCTCAATGGTACGGGGAAGCGGAATCGGATTTGGCAGAATAGCGGAAGGTGCGATTGGAGCGGCGACAGGTGCTATAACATTTGCCGTCCATTCTAAAGTCAATGAGGCTGAAGACGACAATGCGGGTGTCGAGGCTGCACATTCGGCTGAACGGCTTACAGAAGAAACAGTTAGGAGCACGGCCAATAAAAGAGCGCTGCGACCCAGCGGTATCGTCAGGGGGACGCCTGAAGCGACTAGTCTTCACCGCTTATATTTTGGTGAGGAACCAGGCAAAGCTGCAGCGACGGCTAAGCAGGAGGCAGAGAAGAACGCATTCAAACGAAAAGCCTTTCAGAAACAGCGGTATAGGAGAATGTACGCAGCTGCGAAAAAAGAAGAGAAGTCTGTAGAGCAGGCGTATAAGGCAAGCCAGAGTTTTGTAACAAAGGCTGCGGCTGTTGTCAAAGAAACAATACGCCGGAACAGTAAAGTTTTTCTGATACTGGGGGTTCTTGGCATGATGTTTTTCCTGATGGCCGCAACCATTACAAGCTGTACAGCTGTGATACACGGAACCGGCAGCAGTGTCATTTCAACGACGTATGCCTCAACAGATACTCAAATCCACCGCGTGGAGAATGAGTACAGGAAACTGGAAAGCTCTCTGAACGCACAGATTAATTCTATCAGCTCCCGGTATCCGGACTACGATGAGTTCCGTTATCAGATAGATGAGATTTCGCACAATCCCTACCATCTGATTTCCTATTTCACGGTGAAGTACGGAGAATTTACCTATTCCAAAGTTCGTGCAGAGTTGGAAGAAATATTCCGCGAACAGTATGAGATCAGCACAGAGAGCGATACCATCACGACAACGCACACGAAAAGTGTCCGAGTCGGGGGATCGCTTGGAAGGGTCATCACGAGCGGATATTGCAGTTGCCCGATCTGTTGCGGCCAGTGGTCGGGAGGCCCAACAGCCAGCGGTGTATATCCAACAGCCAACCACACGATTGCTGTAGATGCGAACAACCCCTTTGTCCCAATGGGGACGCATGTCGTGATGAACGGCGTGGAATATGTGGTTGAGGATACTGGCGCTTTCGCAAGGTACGGAGTCCAGTTTGATGTGTACTATGACAACCATTCAACGGCCCTTTCACACGGCCATCAATCGTGGGAGGCTTTTGTGGCCGACAGCAACGGCAGCAATGTGGTTCAGGTTACATCGACAGAAACTGTTAAGAGACTGAGCGTCACGCTAACAAATCACGATCTTGACACAGTGCTGAGATCACGAATGACAGCAAACGAGATTAAGAGATATGAGGTCTACAACAAAACATATGGTAATCGTAATTATCTCTTTGATTTGAATACACTGCCTCAGTATGGCCCCTTCAACAGCTATACGATTCCCCCAGATGCATTGTCCGATGAAAGATTTGCAAGAATGATCCACGAAGCGGAAAAATATCTCGGCTATCCGTATGTTTGGGGTGGTTCGTCTCCTTCCACCAGCTTCGATTGCTCCGGCTTTGTCAGTTGGGTCGTGAACAACTGCGGCAACGGTTGGAACTACGGAAGGCTTACAGCGGAGGGGCTCAGACAGGTTACAGCTTATGTATCGCCGGAGTCGGCAATGCCGGGTGATTTGATCTTCTTCCAAGGAACCTATGATTGTGCTGGAGCAAGCCATTGCGGTATTTACGTGGGTGATGGGATGATGATTCATTGTGGCAATCCGATCCAATATACCAGTATCAATTCAAGCTACTGGCAAGACCATTTCTACCAGTTTGGCAGATTACCATGAAAACGAAAGGGAGTTAACGTGAACAAGAAATTGAAGAAGCTTATCGAAGACGAAGAGAACACGATGGCAAAGATCAACGAATTGCAGGCCCATCTAAAGGAAATCAAAACAGCTCGAAAGCAGGAAGAAGACTCTGAGATTATTCGCAGCGTCAGAGCAAGAAAACTTGGAGCGAGAGATCTGCTTACATTGCTGGAGGGTATTCAAGAGGGTAGGATCGTGATTGAGCCGGTTCCTGAAGAAGATTCTGAGGACGATGAGATGAATAAAGAAAGCAAAGACCATAAAACTACAGGTGCTAAAGATGCGCCGGAAAGTGAGGAAAGTGTTGAATAAGCAAATTAAAACCCTGCTGCTCTCATTCGTAATGGCATTTTGCTTCATGATGAACAGCGTCACGCCTGCGTTTGCCTACGTTGACCCAGAATGGGAAGAAGGGAAAGGGCCTGATGAGACAGAGCATACATCTGAAGCTGAGGTTGTCATCAGTGAACCGTCACCTTCGCCACCGGAACAGGCTTTTTCTACACCGGGGAATGGAGAGTTGGGCGATGCAATAACCTCTGGCAAGAAGGACTTCTTTACGATCCATACCAAGAACAACAATACGTTTTATCTCGTGATTGACCATGCTGGAAATGTAGATAACGTTTATATGCTTTCGCTGATTGACGAGAACGATCTGGAAGAATTTATAAAGGAGACCGAAAAACAGCCGGAGAAACAGCAACAGGTTGTTGTACTGCCGGAGGCGACGCCAAAGCCCCAAACAGAGCAGGTTGTTACGCCTGAACCTAAATCGGAGAACAATCCCAATTTGATGACTTGGGTGATCATCGCCATTATTGGCGGTGGTGCGGCTTATTTCTATTTCAAGATTTATAAGCCAAGAAAAGAATCTGAGACAAGTATCTCAGAAGGATTAGAGATCGAGGATGACGGACTCGATACTGAAAACGAAGATCAGGAAGATCAAGAATAAGACGACGGGCGCAAAGTGTAATAATCTTTGCGCCTGTTTTGCTAAGGAGGATTCATATGTATTTAGTAATTAGTGAAAAACCAAGCGTCGCGCAGTCCATCGCAAAGGTGATTGGCGCGTATAAAAAGGAGGACGGGTATCTGTCTGGGCGAGATTGTCTGGTAAGCTGGTGCCTCGGCCATCTTGCCGAGTATGCTATGCCGGAATCCTATGACGAGAAATACCGGATTTGGAGTTTTGAAGATCTCCCGATTATCCCGGCAGAATGGAAGTTGGAGATCGCGCGAGACAAGAAAGCACAGTTTGCTGTCCTAAAAAAACTGCTGGCGAGGGGCGATCTGGAATATGTGGTCAATGCCTGTGATGCCGGACGGGAAGGCGAGCTGATCTTCAAGCGAGTGTACGATCTTTCCGGCAGTCACATCCCAGTCAAGCGACTGTGGATCTCCTCAATGGAAGATAAGGCTATTCTGGACGGCTTCGCCCATCTGAAAAGCGGCGCAGACTATAAGAACCTGGCCGATGCCTCGGTGTGCAGGGCACAGGCAGACTGGCTCGTAGGAATGAATGCCACGAGAGCCTACACAAAAACCTATAACTACCGTCTGACGGTTGGCCGAGTACAGACCCCAACGCTGGCCATGCTGGTCGAGCGGGGAGAAGAGATCCAAAATTTCCAAAAGGAGCAGTACTTCGTTGCTCATATCCAGACGGATGATCTGGACGCTGTTTCTGGCCATATCTCTGAGCGGAGAGAAGCGGAACGTATTGCCAATATTTGTAACGGAAAGACCGCCGCGGTTCGGACGGTTAAGAAAGAGGCGAAAGCGGTGAAACCGCCGAAGCTCTATGATCTGACCACATTGCAGCGTGAAGCCAACCGCCTGTTCGGCTTCACGGCCAAGCAGACTCTTGATTGTGCGCAGTCTCTCTACGAGAAAAAGCTGATCACCTATCCGAGAACGGACAGCCAGTATCTGACAGAAGATATGGAGCAGTCGACGAGCAGTCTTGTCGAGATGCTCAGAGCCAAGCTCCCGTTCCTCTATGACAACGGATTTCCCTTCGATCTGAAGCGAGTTCTGAACAGCAAAAAGGTCTCTGACCATCATGCCATTATCCCCACCGCTGAGATTGAGAAGGCGAAGGAGGGCAGCTTGCCCGATGAGGAGTGGAAGATCCTGATGATGGTAGCAACCCGCCTCGTCTGCGCGACGGCGGAGAAATATCAGTTCATCGCTGTGAAAGCGGAGATCGAATGCTGCGGCAACAGCTTTACCGTCACCGGCAGAACGGTCACATCTCCCGGCTGGCGCGTTTGCGAGGATGCAATGAAAAACTACTTCCGTACTGAAGAGGAAAAGGAAGACGGCGATGACACCGCAAGCATTCCGGAACTGATGGAGGGGCAGTTGCTCCCCACTGTAAGGGGTAGCGTGACCGAGCATTGGACTCAGCCTCCAAAAGCATATACCGAGGATAGCTTGCTGGCCGCGATGGAGCGCGCCGGAAATGCAGATATGGACGATGATGTGGAACGAAAGGGTTTGGGAACGCCTGCGACCAGGGCAAGCATTATCGAGAAACTGATTTCCAGCGGATACGCTATGAGAAAAAAGCGGCAGATTGTTGCCACAGAAGGAGGGTCAAAAATGACCGCCCTTATGCCGGACTATCTGAAGTCTGTTCAGATGACCGCGGATTGGGAAAATCGGCTGCTCCGCATGGAGCGCGGTGAGACCACGGCAGAGGCGTTTATGAAAGATATTTACGCGCTGCTTGACAGAATCCTGGTGAGCTGCAAAGAGGTCCCGGAGGAAATGCGGAAACGGTATGCCGAAAGCAATCAGGCGGGCAAAGAGGAAATCGGTAAATGCCCGATTTGCGGTGGCTCTGTTCTTGAGGGCAAGAGTAAATACTTCTGCTCCAACAGGGAGTGTTCTTTCGCTCTCTGGAAAGAGAGCAAGTTCCTTGCGTCTATGAAAAAGACTGTTTCCAAGAGAATGGCTGTTGACCTGCTGTCAACGGGCAAAACTCACGTCAAAGACTTTTTCTCCGCAAAGACCGGGAAATGCTTTGAGGCTGATCTGCTGATGCGTGTCGAGAACGGGAAGGTGTTGTTCAGCTTGGAGTTTCCACAGAAAAAAGCCAAAAAGTGAGGAAGGAGCGCAATAGTCTATGAACGATTTTTCGATACGGGCATTTATTGCCAATCTGGATAAATACAATGAGGGTGAGCTTGTCGGAGAATGGGTCGATTTCCCAGTAACACCAGACACCATGCAGGGTGTACTTGACCGGATCGGTATCGGGCAGAGTGATCCCCTCGGCAATCTCTATGATGAGATCTTCATCACGGATATGACCACAAATGTGCCGCAGGTGAGCGATATCATAAAAACACATGAGAATGTGGAAAAGCTCAACTACTACGCGGCCTGTGTACAGGCACTGTCGGGAGAGGAGTTTGCCAAATATAAGGCTGTGCTGGAGGAAGGCAAGGAGATTCCTGAAAAAGGCATTGGTGGCCTTATCAATCTTACCTTCAACCTTGACAGGTATGATGTGGTTCCGGGAGTGCGTAACGCTGACGGAATATCTCTGCGCCCCATGACAGAGACGGAGCGGATGTATTGCTATTCGCAGAGCTCTCAGATTGAGAGTCAGACTGGATTGATTGGACATCTGCGTGGAGATATGGATTTTGACGGAAATGGCTTCTTCACATCCTGGACGGATCATCGGGAAGACCTGAAAACCAATGAGTTTAAGCTGGAGTTTGATAAAGTGATCAATGCACTGCGAAGTGATCCGGTATTCGGAGGAATCCTGAAAAACCGATCTTCTCTAAGCCGATACGGTCATAATCATCCCGAAAGTGCTTTCGCGGACGACTACTTTACAGACTTCGGCTTCCGAGCGGACACAGAGAAGTACAGCTACTTCCTCCGTCTGAACGGAAGAGAGAAGGACTATAACCTGTACTGTTATGCGTATTACCGTCCCTGGCTGGAACAGCACATGGAGAGAGCGAAAGCGGGCATTCGGTTCATAACACCAAATTACGAAGAGAAGTTCCGGCTTCCCGACGGAGGCAGAATCCGTTTCACAGATAGAGAAGGCAAGCAACGGGAAACCACTTGCCGATACCTCGATGACTATCATCTGGAGACCGCCGGGGGAAATATCTATCATATTGCTGAGTATGCTGAAAGGCTCCAGGCAAACGGAATCACGGTTGAGCCGGTCTCTCCAGTCATCAAAAAGGATACGCAGAAAAAGACTGCCGCATGGAAGCGCATCTATGACGCAGAGCTTGACAGCATCCCGGAGGAATATCGCCTCCCCACTGCAGGGCTGGAAGATCTGAAAGAGCGCGTGATCCAGGCTATGCAAGTTGCCGGGTATGAGTTCAATGTCATCGAAACAGACTATGGCTGTATCCGCTTCAACGGAGAAAGCCAGGTGATCTTCGGTGACTGGAAAGAGGCCGAGGCATGGCTTGAAAATGCCTTCGTTGATGATCCGGAGCTCTGCGAAAAGGTGACAGCAGTGCTTCACCCGGATGGGCCGGAGGAACTGACGGTGCTGGTCGTGGAGCCGAATAAGGAACCTTATGTGAAATCCATCTCGTCTGGTTTGGACTCCCTGCAGCATGAAGTCGGTGGCGATATTGAGGCTGTCTATCCATTCGATGATCCCGTTGCCCTGATTGTGAATGAGGAAGGTAAGCTCGAAAACCTTCCGTTGAATCGAGGTTTATACAATGACGAAGGCCGACTGTACGATATTACGGCGGGGACAATGCTTGTCGTTGGCCTCGGTGAAGACAACTTTGCCTCGCTGTCGCCAGAACTGCTTGAAAAGTATGCTGTCATGTATCAACAGCCGGAAATGTTTATCCGCATCAATAAGGAAATGCGTGTTTTTCCCATCGTGAAGGAAGGAAAAGAAGAGGCGGATAAGTTAGCCGCTGATATTGTCCGGCTAAACGCAGACAATGGCTTTGAAGGCTACAGCAATGCGACTCCGGTACAGCTCTCTCAGACAAAAGAGGCTTTTTCTGTTATCATCCGTTCAGGCGAGGACTTTTCCATAAGACAGAATCTGATGGAGATTTCCGAAAGTGGCTCCGATTATGCTGGAGCGGCAAATGCACTCTTAGGACAACTGGACAGCTTCTATAAGGAGCAGGAGACGCCCCGCTACTCGCTCTATCAGGTGAAGTTTGAGGGAGAGAACGTGCGTGATCTTGCCTTCCGTTCCTACGATGAGATACAGGCTGATCATTTGAGTGTGGAACCAGAAAACTATGACTGTGTTTATAGCGGCAGACTTGCTGAGGGACAAACGCTGGATGGCATCTATGAGAAGTTCAACCTTCACCGACCGCTGGACTTCCTGGGTCACTCACTCAGCGTGAGTGATGTGATCGTCACGAACAGGGACGGGCGGGAGCAGGCGTTCTATGTGGACTCTCTCGGATTTAAGGAAATCCCTGAGTTCTTCGCATCCAAAGAACCGGAAAAGATGTTGGAGCAATCCGCCGACCGAGCAAATTCAAGGGAAGCAGAAGGCTCGCAACGGAAATCTGTTCTTTCGCGGCTTCAGGAGAAAAAAGATGAAGCCGCGAAGACCAATCAACAGAGGCAGAAACCAGAAAAGACGAAGGGGCTTGACCGATGAGCAGTTGATACTCTACGCTGCTGCTTTGCGAAAACATGGAGAACACTGCTGATGGCGACGAAAACTGTTGAGAAATAAAAGTTTAAGTTATTGATAACCTAAACTTGAAAAAACAGAAAGTTCGTGGTATGATCTACGCGTAAAGCCAGTCAAGGAGCGTTGATTATGCTGAAACAAGATAATAATCTCAAGCCACGCGACCTATATCTCAGTCAGCTTATTGCTTTTCAGGACACGGAGCCGGTAAAAGTGGTAACGGGAATCCGAAGATGCGGAAAATCCAGCCTGCTGAAACTGATGCGCGGTCACCTGCTGGATACCGGTATTCAGCAGGATCAGATCATCACCATGAACTTTGAATCCATGGAATACAGGAGCATGGATGTCCAGGCGTTTTATGAGTATGTCAAAAGCAAGGTCTTACCGGACAAGAAGATGTACCTGTTCTTCGATGAACTGCAGCGCCTTGACCAGTGGGAAGATGCGGTAAACTCCTTCCGAGTCGATTTTGACTGCGATATCTATATCACGGGTTCCAATGCTTACCTGCTTTCTTCTGAGTATTCCACTTATCTTGCCGGTCGTTATGTGGAAATCAAGATGCTTCCGCTCTCATTTAAGGAGTTTTTGAGTTTTCATGGGTATGTAGTTCGTGATTATAAAACTCCTGCGGGTGAGCTCAAGAAACGAGCCTATGATTCCTCCGGAGAAATGGTTCTGTGGGAGGACTTATTTGATGCATTTGTTCATTATGGCGGAATGCCAGGTATCGCAGATATAGGTCTGGAACAGGATAAAGCCCTTGCCCTCTTGGATGGAATCTACTCAACCATTGTCGTCAGGGATATATTGGAGCGTGAAAAGCGTCGTGGACAGAGGCAGATCACCGATCCTGTATTATTGCGAAAAATCATTCTGTTCCTGGCAGATAACATTGGCAACACTACATCATTGAACTCTATCAGTAATACGCTTGTGTCAGAAAAGATGCTGGAGGATCGCGTTAAGCAAGGGAAACCTGCGATACAGACGATAGCTGCCTATGTAGGAGCCCTTCAGGAAGCCTATATGTTTTATGAGATCAAGCGATTTGACGTAAAAGGAAAAGCGGAACTGAAAACGCATGCAAAGTATTATATCGTAGATACCGGCCTGCGTAATTATCTGCTCGGTTATCGAGACGTGGATACAGGTCACATCATTGAAAACATCGTTTATTTTGAGCTTTTACGAAGAGGTTTTGATGTTGCTGTCGGAAAGGTCGGAGATAAAGAGATCGACTTCATTGCCACCAAAGACGATTTGAAGGTTTACTATCAGGTAACGGATGACTTTACAGCAGAGTCAACAAGAGAAAGAGAGCTAGCTCCTTTGATGGCTGTACGGGATAATTATGAGAAGGTTGTGCTTGTAATGAACACATATTCGACGGCATCTATAGAAGGAATCAAGATCGTCCGACTCATTGATTTCTTGCTGGAGTAACCATGTATGATAGCCTGTGTTTTCGAGCAAGAATAGAACAGCTTTTGTGGTGTACTGAGGAAAACGATACGTTTTTCAGGGCGGGAAGACATATCAAAGGAAGCATTGTCCAATAAATAAGGGTATAGATGCTTTGAGAGCAGCAAGCCAAATAGCATCTGACAATGGCACAGCGGATTTGACGCTGGACGAAAGCAATGAAGAAATCTCCAAGGCCAGAAAGCATAAACCGGACAATACTATGATCCACAGAAATCTGCGCTGGAAATCAAGTAAAAACTGAACAAACAAGCAGTAAAGCCCTACCGGTCAATGATTGGTAGGGCTTTACTGCGTCCAAATGACAAGGAGATGTTAAAACCAATGGCAAAATACAATGACATTCGCGCATTGGCAGATATTCATGCGAGAGATATTAGCCAATCTCCGCGCGACTGGACTGGCTATCTGGACACAGCGGCAAGGCTTTACCGCTACGATTTCGCGGACAGCCTGCTGATCCACGCCCAGCGGCCAAGTGCGACGGCCTGCGCCGAGCTGGAGATCTGGAACAATAAAATGGCGCGTTGGGTAAACCGAGGCGCAAAGGGTATTGCCCTGATCGATGATGCTGGGCCGAGAAAGCGCCTGAGATATGTGTTCGACGTTGCGGACACACATCGGGTTATCGGTGGCCGAGACCCGTGGCTGTGGCAGATCAGTAAGGCCAACGAAAGGCAGATCACTGAACATCTGATCGAGACCTATGACCTAAACCTTTCGGAAAACACCACGCTCTCTACTGCCCTCATGGAAGTGGCCAGGCAATATGCGGAAGAGAATCTGGAAGAGGCAATGGAAGGACTGGAGTACGAGATCAAGGATACCTTTCTGGAAGACTTGGGCGAGGATACGATCCGCTATCAGTTCCGTACCCTGCTGACCAATTCCGCATACTACCTGATGGCGAAACGCTGTGGTCTAGAGCCGATGGATATGCTGGAGCCGGACGACTTCACGCCGATCACGGATTTTAACAAGCTGTCGGTGTTGTCATTCCTCGGCAATGCTGCCCATGAAATCGCAGAGCCTGTGCTTCGGTTCATCGGCAGGGAGATCGCTGCCATCATCCAGGAGAACCAAAGAGAACAAGTGCAGCAGGGTCTTGCAAATCAAGCTAGGCGGGACTATAATGAATTTAGCACTTTAAATCACGAAAGATTAAATGACAAACAAAATGAAGGAGACGATAGAAATGACGCGGAGTATGGAGATCAGCTATCAGCGGAGGGGGGATTATCTGTTCCCGAATCTGACCATCGAGAGCAGCCCGGTGAGCTACGGGAAGTATGGAATGCTGCGGAGGAACTTCCTGAAGGAGAACAAGAAGAACTGGTATCAGAGCATGATGCTGACCGGGAAGCTAGAGAGCTATCTGAAGGAGATCGACCGGCAGGCCAGCGAGAGGCTGGAGCTGATCGTGACTCAGATGGCGAAAGCCGAGGGCGTGACGGAGAAGCTGAAAGCAGACGATCCGATGACCTGGGTAGCGAGGATGAACAACCTTCAGAATCGAGCCGAAGAGATTATCCTGACGGAATTGATCTACAGCTAATCGATGAGACAACAGAACAGGATTTGACAGAAGCAGAGGAAGAAATAGCCTCTGCTTTGTCTTTGCCCAATCTTCCCACGGCCAACTTGCAGAAGAGGATGATCGAGCAGCCGATAGCGGCGCTGTATGCGGGAGAAATCAAAATTCCATCAGATGTTGTGGATGAAGTGCTCCGAACCGGCAGCAATCATGCCAGAAGTCAGCTCCGCATCATCTATAACTACATGATTGACCAGCCTGCCGAGGATTACACCGACTTTGTTCGGCGCGAATACGGTAAGGGCGGCAAAGGCTTTGTCATTGACGGGAGAGAGTATTCCGTCTGGTTTGACGAGCTGGGAATGCAGATCGCGGTCGGCCACACGGTAGAGGATAAAATACTGGACAAAGCATTTCTCTCCTGGGATGAGGTAAGCGGCAGAATCCAGCAGCTCTTAGATCAAGGTGAATACGCTCCACAGGTGGTATTGGACGCTGCGCGTGGAAATGCTCTCGCTGAACACGCAGAAGCTCTTGCTTTTATGGAAGGGGATATGGCTGAAGGCGTAGCGGAGCTTGTCTTTGATGATATGGAGCTTTTCGCTGGCGGTTACCCTGACAAGACAGAAAGAATTGCGCAGTATCTGTCTCAGCCGGAAAACGTAATAGATCTTGTTGAACGGTTAGAGGGACTTGCAGCAGCGTATGAGGAAGATCCGTCTGTCATGCGTTTCAATTACTATGCCCCAGACCGTATGCTGGAAAGGTTTCAAAAGCTGGAAAAGGAAGCAATTCCTTTCCAGGCAAGAGACGGTTTTGCATGGAACGAACACGAGATGTTCATCACCCAGGATGAGATCGACACCTATCTTGCCAAAGGCGGGGCATATTCCAACAGCCGACTCGCGACATACGCTTTCTTCCTTGCCCATGAAGATAACAAGGAACGGGCAGATTTTCTGAAAGAGCAGTTCGGCACAGGCGGCTCAAGCCATGCCCTGTCAGGTGCGGACGATTCCCATGCAGATTACGGCTCAAAGGGGCTGAAGCTGGAGCGAGGAAACTACGGAGCGCCTTATGCCAAAGTCGAAATGAAGTGGCCGAAGGTCGCCCAGCGGATCGATTATCTCATCAAGAACGATAAGTTCATGACTGCAAAAGACTTTGCTGCCATACCTGACTATGAACGAAAACAGATGGCAAGGAAGATCGTGTGGTTCTATGATCGGCTCCCGATAGAGATTGAGAGACCGTATAAGGGTAGTTTCTTTGACAGCGAGACCTATGATGAAGAGATCCCCGCAATTCTGGAAGATCCGGAGCGCACAGAAAAACTCCTGCAGCAAATGGATAAAGTGCTTGCAGCACTCCCCTTGGATTCTGAGCAGTATAATGAACGCGTGCAGCTCCTCGCTGATCTGCACGGGTATACAGACGGTACATTCACGCTCTTCCCGCAGCCGGCTCGGGAGGCCGAGACCATCACCGAGGGGAACGGTCAACTGACACTCTTCGATGTGATCGGCACGGAACCTCCTGCGGATAGAATTCAGAAAGAGATACCGGCTGAGAGTGAACCCACCGTGCAGGCAGCAGAGCCGGAACCCAAAGTGACAACAATCGAAGACGAGGCTAAGAGCGAACAAGAGGAAAAGACCTTGCAACCGCTCACGGTGGAGGCCGCAGATGAGTACAACAGCCTGAAAGCTCAGTACCCGGATGCACTAGTCGGATTTGAACAACATGGGTACTACGAGTTTTACGGTGAAGATGCCAAAAGAGCCTCGGATATTCTCAATACAAGCCTGCTTGACAAAGAAATACCCGGAGGAAGCGTACCTGTGACCGGCTTTCACACCGGCCAATGGGTGGCAAGGGGCCATGGGGAGAATGTGTATCTTGCCAGGGAGAATGAAGATGGCTCACACGAACAGACCAAATTCCTGTTGGCAAAGGATTACCTTCCCAAAGGCGCAGTTGTCCATATCGACGGACGTGAGTTCTGGATCGACAATGTGGACTTCACAAGCAGCAGGGTGACGCTTCAGGACATGACCATGCTTCGGCAGGCCAGATTCCCCATTTTCAGGGATGAACCGATAGAGTACGTCCGCGCGCTTTTGGAAGACGAGCAGCCAACCATCGCACAGATCACCGCTGAGATAGCCGAGCAGCTTCGCGTCGAGGAAGAGCAGTCACCGGATCGACTTGCAGATGTTGAGGATTCTGAGAGAATCATTTCGGATTCCAAAGTTGAAGCGGATGTGTTTGAAGCACTGGAGGCGACAAAGACAGCCTTTGAGGACTATTCCCCGGAGCAAATGGATGTGATCTATGCCACAGCTGAGAAGGGATACGACTTGGAGCCTCTTTGCAACCCGTCGTTCTCGCCGGAGCAGATGCAGCTTATCTCAGACATTGAGGGACGGATGGAGGCGCGGACAAAAGCCTCTTTCCACGTGGTCTTCAACTTTATCACAAAGAATGATCTGAGCATCGGGGCAATTAACGACCTTCGAGCAGCGAACAATCTCCCTCTGGAAAATGTGAAGGATGAAAATGCAGAGGCTCCCGAGGAGTCAAAACCGAAACTGCGGGAAATCGTGATTGACCTGACACCGCGGGAACCGGAACCGGAACACGAACAGGAGCCAATCAACTTCCGCATTACGGATGATGACCTCGGCGCTGGTGGGCCAAAAGCTAAGTTTCGGGCTAACATGGATGCCATCTATCTCCTGAAAAAGTTGGAAAACGAGGGCAGACAGGCAACGGCAGAGGAACAAGAAGTGCTGTCTCGTTTTGTGGGCTGGGGCGGCATATCCAAAGCATTTGACGCGGATAGCCGGGAATGGTCAGACGAGTATGCGGAGGTCAAGGCGGCGTTGACTCCGGAGGAATATCGGGAGGCCAGAGCCTCGACCTTAAACGCCTTTTATACTTCTCCCACAGTCATCAAGGCCATGTACGAAGCGCTGGGCAATATGGGCTTGTCCTCTGGCAATGTACTGGAGCCGAGCTGCGGCATCGGCAACTTCATGGGGCTTGTCCCGGACAGCATGGACGGCCTGCGGATGTACGGAGTGGAACTGGATTCGATCTCCGGTCGGATCGCAAAACAACTGTATCAGAAGAATCAGATCGCTGTTCAGGGCTTTGAAACGACAGAGTTCCCGGACAGCTTTTTTGATTGTGTCATCGGCAATGTCCCTTTCGGCCAGTACAAGGTCAGTGACCGCAAGTATGACCGATACAACTTCCTGATTCATGACTACTTTATCGCGCGTTCGCTGGACTTGACGCGACCGGGCGGCGTAGTGGCCGTGGTCACATCGGCTGGCACGATGGATAAGCAGAATGAATCGGTGCGCCAATACTTGGCAAATCGTGCGGATTTGATCGGAGCTGTCCGTCTGCCGGACAATGCGTTTATGAGAAACGCGAATACCGGTGTGGTGGCAGATATTTTGTTTTTCCAGAAGCGAGACCGCGCTGCCTTGACCGAGCCGGAATGGGTACATCTTGGTAAAACCCCAGAGGGATACAGCGTCAACGAGTATTTCGTTCAGCATCCAGAAATGGTGTTGGGAGAGTTCTTCACCGAAAATACTCAGTATGGCAAGCAGGAAGTGACGGTGAAGCCCATTGAGGGAGCTAACCTTGCCGATCAGCTCCATGAGGCGATGAGTCATCTGAAAGCGACGATCCAGGAAGTGGAGTTGACGGATTCCGATCTTGAGGAAGAAGCAGATACCTCTATCCCCGCTGATCCCACGGTAAAGAATTTTAGCTTCACAAACGTGGACGGCAGGGTGTATTACCGCGAAAACTCCCGCATGAACCTGATGGAGCTGCCCGCCGTCACGACAGAACGTGTGCTCGGCATGATAGAGATTCGCAATACCATCCAGAAGCTGCTGGACACACAGATGAATGACGGCACTGACGCAGAAGTAGCCCTCCTGCAGCGGCAGCTCAGTGAGCAGTACGACAACTTCTCCGCGCAATATGGGATCATCAGCAGCAGCGCAAACAAACGGGCATTCCAACAGGATTCCAGCTACTGTCTGCTAGCCTCTTTGGAGGTGCTGGACGAGGAAGGAAACCTGGAAAGAAAAGCAGACATTTTCTCCAAGCGCACGATCCGCAAAGCAGAGCCGGTCACGTCTGTGGATACGGCAAGTGAGGCACTGGCGCTCTCCATCGGGGAAAAAGCCGGTGTCGATCTGCCCTATATGGCAGAACTCACGGGTAAGAGCGAAGATGAAATCATCGAGGAACTGCAAGGCGTAATCTTCAAAAACCCATTGACAGACCAATTTGAGACCTCAGACGCCTATCTATCCGGCAATGTCCGGGAAAAGCTGCAAGTGGCAAGACAGTTTGCGGAAAACAATGAGGAATATGCGATCAATGTGGAGTATCTGGAAAAGGTGCAGCCCAAGGAGCTGGACGCCTCGGAGATCGAAGTACGTCTAGGCGCAACTTGGGTAAAGCCTGCGTATGTCCAGCAGTTCATGGGCGAGCTCTTTCAAACCCCGTGGTACTTGCTCGGCAGAGATATTCAGGTCAAGTATGCAGAGATAAACGGCCAATGGAATATTTCGGGCAAGACCAGAGACTCCTACGGTAATGCCCTTGTGACCTCTACCTATGGTACCAGCAGGGCCAATGCCTATCGTCTTCTGGAAGATGCGCTCAATCTGAAGGACACCAAAATCTACGACACTGTAGAGGATCTGGACGGGAAGGAACATCGCGTCCTCAACAAGAAGGAAACCATGCTGGCTCAGCAGAAACAGGAAATGATCAAGGAAGCCTTCAAGGAATGGATCTTCAGAGATATAGACCGAAGGGAAGATTTATGTAAGACCTATAACGAGCTTTTCAACAGCGTCCGACCGCGTGAGTATGACGGCTCGCATATCCGTTTCGTGGGTATGACACCGGAAATCCAGCTCATGCAACATCAGAAAAATGCCGTGGCACACATCCTGTATGGCGACAACACCTTGCTTGCTCATTGTGTGGGCGCGGGCAAGACCTTCCAGATGATTGCGGCCGGCATGGAAAGCAAGCGCCTGGGACTGGCACAGAAATGCCTTTATGTTGTTCCCAACCATTTGACGGAGCAATGGGGCAGCGATTTTCTCCGGCTCTATCCCGGCGCAAATATCCTTGTGGCGACCAAAAAGGACTTCGAGCCTGCCAACCGCAAAAAGTTCTGTTCCCGCATCGCTACCGGCGACTATGACGCGATCATCATCGGCCATTCACAATTCGAGAAAATCCCTCTTTCAAGGGAACGTCAAATCACCTCGATTGAAAAGCAGATCGACGACCTGGAAATGGCAATTGAAGAGGCGGCAATGGAGGAGGGCTCCCGGTACACCGTGAAACAGATGGAGAAGACCCGAAAATCTCTGGAGGCGAAGCTTGATAAGTTGAACGATCAGAGCCGTAAGGACGATGTGGTGACATTTGAGCAGCTCGGCGTAGACAGGCTATTCGTGGACGAGTCGCACAATTACAAGAATTTGTTCCTCTATACCAAAATGAGGAACGTGGCTGGCATCGCCCAGACGGACGCGCAGAAGTCTTCGGATATGTTTATGAAGTGTCAATACATGGATGAGCTAACTGGGGGTAAGGGCATCACTTTTGCAACCGGTACGCCTGTCAGCAATTCGATGGTCGAGCTTTATACGATCATGCGCTATCTCCAGTATGACACTCTGCAGAAACTGGGCTTAGGACACTTTGACTCTTGGGCGGCATCCTTTGGCGAGACGGTCACAGCGATTGAGCTGTCGCCGGAGGGAACAGGCTACCGTGCGAAAACGAGGTTCGCCCGCTTTTTTAACTTACCTGAATTGATCTCCCTGTTCAAAGAGACTGCTGACGTGCAAACAGCGGACATGCTGAACCTCCCTGTGCCGGAGGCCGAGTACGTCAACGAGGTTTTGGAGCCAAGTGAGGAACAGCAAGACCTAGTTTCTTCCTTTGCTGACCGCGCTGAAGATGTACGAAAAGGTGGACTTGACCCTCGCATCGACAATATGCTGAAGATCACCAACGATGGCCGGAAATGTGCTCTCGATCAGCGGCTCATAAATGATATGCTCCCCGATGCAGAGAAAAGCAAAGTCAATCTGTGCGTGGAAAATGCCTTTCAGGTATGGCAGGAATCTACGCAGGACAAGGGGACACAGTTGATTTTCTGTGACCTTTCGACACCCAAAGCAGATGGTACGTTCAATGTCTACGATGATCTAAGAGATAAACTGACGGCCAAAGGTATCCCTCGTGAAGAGATCGTCTTTATCCATGAGGCAAATACCGAAACTAAGAAAGCGGAGCTTTTTGCAAAGGTGAGAGCTGGACAGGTGCGCATCCTGATAGGATCCACGCCGAAGCTCGGCGCGGGAACCAATGTACAGGACAGACTTATTGCCTTGCACCATCTGGACTGTCCGTGGAAGCCGTCCGATTTGGAACAGCAGGAGGGACGAATACTGCGGCAGGGAAATACAAATGAGAAAGTGAAGATCTTTCGCTATGTGACCGAAGGAACATTTGATGCCTACATGTGGCAGATTCTCGAGAACAAGCAAAAGTTTATCAGTCAGATCATGACCTCCAAATCTCCTGTTCGAGCCTGTGAGGATGTAGATGACACCGCACTTTCTTATGCGGAAATCAAGGCACTGGCAACCGGAAATCCCTATATAAAGGAAAAGATGGACCTGGATATCCAAGTCAGCAAGCTGAAGCTGATGAAAGCCAATCATACCAGCGCAAAGTACAAGCTGGAAACGGATATTGCCCGGACTTATCCAGTACAGATTACCGCAACAAAGGAGCGATTGGCTGGCCTAAAAGCAGATGTGGCAGCGGCAAAGCCAATTTTGGAGAAGGATAGAGATCATTTTCAGATCATCATCGGCGGCAAAGAATTTACAGATCGCAAGGAGGCAGGAACTGCACTGATCGCGGCCTGTGCCGGACTGAAGGCGGTGAACACCAGTGGCCAGATCGGTGAATACCAGGGCTTCGGGTTAAGCGCCAGCTTTGATAGTTTCCAGCAAACTTACCAGCTCACGCTCAAGCGTCAGTGCAGCTATACCATTGAGATCAGCAAGGACGCAATGGGCAATATTCAGAGAATTAACAATGCTCTTTCGGGAATCGAGAAGAAAGCTAAGGAGACCGAGCAAAAGCTGGAGAACCTGCATAAGCAGCTTGCAACGGCACAGGAAGAGGTCAAGAAACCCTTTGCTCAGGAAGAAGAATTGGCGCTGAAATCCGCCAGACTTGCTGAACTGAACGCCATGCTGAATATGGATGAGAAAGATTCTGTGGATGCTCTTGGCGTGGACGAAGAGACAGATGTTGAGGTGGCGGAGAAAAGCCGACAGGCGGCAAGATATGCGGGAAGAGTATCTGACGGCGTTAGCCGCGCTATGGATGCCGAGGTGCAGTCAATGAGCTACGCAGAACGAGCCATGAGCGCCGAGGCAAATCAGAGAGGCTCTGTGCTGGATCGGCTCCGGTTAAAACAGGAGGAGGTGTCGCAAGCTAAAAAGAAGGATGCCCCGGCAAAGAAACACGAACAGTTATTGTAATGAATGTTTGCAACCCATGTCTCAGCATCCGTACTTTGCCATTTGATAGAATTTTTCTCTGAAAAAAATTTCACAGAAAAATTATTCAGAGACTTGACGACTAAAGCCTTGATTGACTATAATGAAAGCAATCTATCATCGATCAGAGGCAAACGACTCTGAAGCTTATTGAGAATGGGGGCACCATCATATGTTTGTCGGGCGGGAAAAGGAACTGAAGGCGCTTAAGGATGAGCTTTCCGACTGGAAGAAAAAAACTGCTGTTCTGGTCTACGGAAAGCGTAGGGTGGGAAAATCCACGCTGATTAAGGAGGCGACAAAGTCCTTCGACGGCATTGTCATTAATCATCTGTGTGTCAACAGCACGTTTGAGGGAAATCTGGAGCTGATTTACAAAAGCGTTTCCGAAGGCCTGGGGCTTCCGAACATGAAGTTTGATTCCCTTTTCGGCATGATGGAATACTTGAAAACATTGGATAAGAGAATTCTGCTCATTATTGACGAATATCCTTATTTGAAACAAACAAAAAAGAAGAATGAAGTTGATTCCTATATGCAGGCGATTGTGGATCGTCTGCCTGAGAATGTTAAGATTATTCTATGCGGCTCATACATCACAACTATGAAGGAACTGCTCACTGAGGATAATCCGTTATTCGGCAGATTCTCCCTGATACAGCACATTCACGATTTCGACTATTATGAGGCGTCCTCGTTTTATCCCGAGCTCGCTGTAAGAGATAAGATCGCCTACTATGGTGTGTTTGGAGGATGCCCGTATGTGCTGGAGAACCTGGATACGGAAAAGACACTGAAGGAGAACATTGTCCGGCTGATCCTCCCGGAAACCGGACTGATCAGGTCGCATATTGAAAATGTGATGCTGAAGGAAATCCAAAAATCGTTTGATGCACGAATTCTGGAATCTTTAGCGAATGGGAAGAAAAAGTACACGGAGATTCGTGATCAGATGGGCAGCAGCGAAACAGGCCTCCTGGACAAACAGCTCAAAATACTGCTTGACATGGAAACAATCCAGAAGATTGAGCCGATTAATCGACGAAATGATAAAAAGAAGCAATTTTATGAAATCACAGATAATCTGATGCGCTTCTATTTTTCCTTTATCTTCGGGGCAGCAGGCACCATTTCCAGAATCGGTGAAGAGCAGTATTATAATCGTAAGATCGAATCGATTCTTGGACAATTCGTCAGCAGACGGCTAGAGGGGATTGCCATGCAATTCTTCCATAGGATGGCATTACAGGGCAAATATCCGGACATTGAGGACTTCGGAAGCTATTGGTATGATGACCCGGAAACAAAAACAAATGGAGAATTCGATTGCGTTATTAAACGAAGCGGCAACCTGTATGATTTCTATGAATGCAAGTATTTTGATAGGCCCATGAAGTTGGAGGAGTGTGTAGAGGAGCAGAAACAACTGCAGCGCATAAAGGGGCTTGAGGTTTCCAGTGTGGGATTTATCTGTAGCGGCGGATTTGAGTTTAAGAATGAACAGGGATTTATTCTTATCGACGGAAACCTTTTGTACCAGAAAAACTAAAAAAACTCATATTTGTGAACGCAGTCCTGCTGTTTTTCCGGCAGGACTGCTATTTTTTCAGGAGGAAAACACGATGGCAACAACAAACAGAGACGAGAAGATGAAGGAGATCACCGACCGACTGCAAGCGGGACTGGAAGCGCTTTTCAACTCGGAAAAGTACGCGGAATACCTACGGGTCATGTCTCAGTTTCATCACTATTCATTCAACAACACCCTGCTGATCGCCATGCAGAAGCCTGATGCTACACTGGTGGCAGGGTATCACGCATGGGAAAAGAAATTCAACCGGCATGTACTGAAGGGAGAGAAAGGCATCCAGATTATTGCCCCAGCTCCCTTCAAAGAAAAACAGGAACAGGAAAAGGTTGATCCTGAAACAGGCGAGGTTGTGCTGCGTGAGGACGGCCAGCCAGAAACAGAAGAAGTCACGATTGTGATTCCACGTTTTAAGGTTTCTACCGTTTTCGACTTGTCGCAGACAGATGGTGATCCACTACCCGAATTGGGTGTCAATGAATTGGTCGCAGGTGTTGATAATTACGAGATGTTCTTGACTGCAGTGAGATCTGTTGCACCTGTTCCAATCCGCTTTGATGATATCTCCAGTGGGGCAAAGGGCTACTATGATAATGCCAATAAGGAGATCGTGATCCAGAAAGGCATGAGTGAAATGCAGACCATGAAAACTGCTGTCCATGAAACAGCACACGCGATACTCCATGATCGGGATATCATGCAGGAACAGGGTATTCAGAAAGATCAGATGACAAAAGAGGTGGAGGCAGAGAGCGTGGCGTTTGTCACCTTAGCTCATTTTGAACTGGATAGCGCAGATTACTCGTTCCCATATATCGCTGGATGGAGTAGCGGTAGAGATACCAAGGAGCTGAAAGAGTCCATGGACACGATTCGTAAAACCTCATCAGAGATTATTGACGGGATTGAGGCCAGCATACAGGAACAGATTCTGGAACGGCAAAAGGCTGAAGCTATGAAAGAATCTATAGAGAAAACTTTTATAGACCATTTCTACGTGATAGAAGACTTAGAGATTCGAGGCCAACTGTCAGTAAAGGAGTATCATAGCTGCGAAGATGCCTTGTCGGCTTATTTCGCGCTCCCTAATTACAAGCTCAAAGCACTCGGTATTCAGAACACAAATCCTCTGCCCGGGAGTCTTGACTTTATCCACTGTGTGAACGGAATTGACACTGCAATTAAAGACTATACCTTTGTGGATGTTTGGAATAATCCTGAGATACAGGAAGCCCAGGAAAAGGTGGAAAACGCTTTGTCTCTGCATGACACGGAGATCGGATATAATCTTTCAGAGGGCTTTATAACCGTGGAAAGTGTGGAAGGTGGATATAAGTATCAGCTTTATGATCTGAACTACGAACCTATTGACAACGGAATCATAGAGACAGCTGCAGATGGTGAACCTGCTATATCCTTGGAAGGAGCTGTTCGAGAGATTGGAGATAAACTCAAAACCAGCTTTGATGATTGGATCGTAACCGACTATCAGAAACTGACAGAGAAGATCAGTGAGGTAAAAGATTCTCATTCACTGGCAACTCGTGAAACAGAGCCAGACGAACTGGCAATTGGTTATGACGCAGGCTTTATTACAGTCCAAAAGGGAAACTCTGGCTACGACTATACGATCTTCAACCTAAAGTGTCGCCCGATAGACAGCGGCGTTTTGGAATCTCCAGATTTGAACATCCATGAGGCGATGAGCGAAGTCCTCAAAGATGAAGGGCTTGATTCCTACTATACATGGGAAGCCAGCTATAGCGCGCTTATGGCCGAAGCCGGAAAAACTGAAGTGGAGCAGAAACCTAAAGAATCTACTGTTTCTTTCTTCGTGGCCGAGAATCTGGAGTACCCCGTTATGGGCGAGTATCATGAGACAGATACACTAGCTGAAGCGGTGGAGCTGTTCCGGGACAACCCGGAGGGGAGACTGAGAGGGATCGGAATAGCTCTGGCTGAAGGCAATATCCCTATTGTTCAGAGAGAAGAGGGTATGACAAAAATGACCGACCTTTCTGAGACGCAATCCAAAAATCCGCTCGTCCAGAAGGCTTTTGAAGAAGTAAAACAGTATTTCCCAGAGGGAAGTGTGACTGAGCACCAGCCCCGCGAAGCCCAGGATACCGCGCAGGTTTTAGAGCAGAGGGCGGTTGAAACAGCGCCGACCACTCCAACGAATGAAGCGGCTCCAGCAGATAGAACTGTCGGGAAAAAAGAGTCTATCATAAAGGCACTGCGAGAACGGCAGACGCAGATCAAGGAACGTGAAAAACAGAAACCGGAGCAGAAACCCCATGAGAGAAAGAAAGGAGAGCAGACCCTATGAAACAAATCAGATTTGAAGAAGATGAAATGTTCGTCATTTCCTGTTTTGACACTAGCAGTCGAGAAGCTGCGTTGCAAGCAGTCGAGTATATTGTTCCGTTCACCAAAGATGACGATGAGCTGAGTGCACTTGTGGTCAACACCGCAGAAAAGCTGAAGATGATCACTGATGATGAGTTTAGCCAGCTCGATTTTGAGAGCTATCGCATAGATGATGAGGACGAGGAGGAAGTGAGAGCATGAGTTTGAATCAGTATGCGGTGTTCCAGCTAAAGCCTGAACCCGATACGCGGCCTTTGCGGAACAAGTCCTATCAGTATGTTTTGGATAACCATATCAACGTCGTATCCGACAATTACCTCCAAGTCTATATCACCCCGATGATTACCAACATCTCGGTGGAGGAGATTCGAGACCAGTTAGAAAAGAAGCTACCTTTCAAGTTCAAAGGCCATGCGCTAAACGTCAGCGATGTGATCGTAATCACAAGAGAAGGCGTCACTTCGGCCTACTATGTGGATGTGACTGGTTTAGTTCTGATTCCGGGCTTTTTTCGAATAAACTCTTCTGCTGCCATGATAACAATGGAGACAAAGGGATTTGTCTTTGATGACCGCAAAGGCAGTTGGATGGCAGCGGATGAGATAATAATTGACGGAAAACAGTTCTTCCTTATGGAATCCGAGACCTACGGCTGGAGCGCTGCTTATGCCGTGGTGGATGACCAGGGAAGAAATGTGGCGGAAGATACCTACAATGGCTTCGATGATAGAACCGTCCAGCAAATCCGAAGTTACTTGAACGCTCCGCAGGCAGCGGTAGATCAGACGAGAAAGCCAGCAGGTAAACTTAAACTTGAGATCTATCAGCAATATTTTGAGAACGGCGAGTATCTGCGAAGCGTGGAAAGCGGCACAGAGCAAAACTACAATATGATTGACGGGATCGTCAATAACAAACGCGCAAAACCCGAAACTCAGCAGTACCCGGTAACCACCTCTACCGAGATAGAAGAACCAGAGGAAGGAGTAAAATCACAGAGGAGGATCAATCCCCAAAAGCGAAAATCCGTTTTGAAGCGATTAAAAAAGAAGCAGGATATTATTGCAGCAAGGTACGGTCAAAAAGCTCCTGAACAGGAAAAGGAGGACATGGAGCGCAACCGTAAATGACAGATGGGTATCTGGCCTGATTCGGCTGGATACCCTTTTTCATTTTAAGCAAACTTGGCATTATTGGTTGCATCGGCATCTTTGAATCTCAAATTAGCGTCGTAAATGTCGTAACTTTTCGATGAAAATTTGAGAGAGACATTGATATGCCAACAATAGCATGTTATAATCCATCTAAAAGTAGCGTCGCAAACGACGTAAATTTATGGAGGAATTATTCGTGATTAGCAGAGACTTTTACCTGAATCGAATCATCCGTACCATGTGGAATGGGGACATTAAAGTCATTACAGGTATCAGACGTTGTGGAAAATCGGTCCTCTTGTTTGATTTGTTCTATCAGTATTTACTTGACAATGATGTGCGGGAAGAACAAATCATAAAAATCGAACTTGATCAACGCCGCTATTACAAGTACAGAAACCCTATTGTCTTATGTGAATATGTGGAATCGATTGTCAACGAGGATAAGGAAAAGAAGTTTTACCTGTTCATCGATGAAGTGCAGCTGACAAGTAAAGTGGTAGACAAGGAAAACGGCGGTATCGAAGTTACGATCTACGATATGCTTAATGAGTTGAAAGCCTATAAAAACCTGGATGTGTATGTGACCGGCAGCAACTCAAAAGGGCTTTCGAGCGATATAGCAACAGAATTCAGAGGCAGAGCGTCACAGATTCATGTGTACCCGCTGTCTTTTGAAGAGTACTATTCTGCTGTTGGCGGAGATGAGCAACGCGCACTTGACTGGTATATGCTTTATGGGGGATTGCCTCGACTTGTCGCGCTTGAAGAAGAAAAGGACAAAAAAGACTATCTTGACAATCTTTATCGTGAACTCTATATCAAAGACATTGTTGAACGCAATGGCATTGAACGAGAGGATTTGCTGGGAGATATCCTGGATTTTCTCGCCTCTCAAATTGGCTCACTGACGAATCCAACGAATATTGCGAATGCTCTTAGCAGTATGAAAGATGAAAAGGTTAATTCTGCTTTGGTTTCGAGCTATGTGCAGCATATTATTGACTCTTTTTTAATTTCGCAGGCTCGAAGATACGATGTCAAGGGAAAAACCTATTTCAAGTTTCCCAATAAGTATTACTACACAGATATAGGACTTCGCAATGCCAGATTAAACTATCGGCAGTATGATCCCGGCCACCTTATGGAAAACATCATATACAACGATCTTTTGCGGCGAGGGTATTCTGTAGATGTCGGAGTTGTAACAAATCGTTCAAATGGGCAAAATGTCCAGAAGGAAATCGATTTTGTCGTGAATGATGCCGATAGGAGGATCTATATTCAATCTGCTTTACGGCTGGATTCAGAGGATAAAGAAAGTGCAGAACTGTCATCGCTGCTGCTTGCTAAAGATTTTTTCAAAAAAGTAATTATTCGTAGAGATATTCCGCATAGTTTCTATGATGATAATGGTATTTATCATTGCAATTTGTTAGACTTCCTTCTGGAGCGAGTAAATATGTTTTAGTCTGTTCTTCATTGAAAAACAGAGGTGATATGCAATGGCCAGATGGGATAATCCGGGGATTCCGCATAAAGGCTGGAACCTGATTGGCTATGAGGACATAAATGGACATGGCGGTATAAGGGGAAGGAAATCTCCGACCTCACAACGCTCAAATTAGCCGCTTTTGATGCCTTCGATTTAGCTGATGTAGACTGATGCAGTCGATATATGGAAACGCTGTAAATAACAGATGGGGTATCTGGCCATAGTTGGCTGGATACCCCAATTTCATTATCAATTGAATTATGTCTCCAATTACCAATAAGTATGATATAATAATTTAGTCAAAGTCCTCTGTGGGCTATGCAGTAAATCACCAGGCCAGGTGAAGATCTACAAATCGGTCTTGATTGTTCCCAAAGAAAAAGTCTCACCATTATTCAGGTGAGACTTTTCTCTTTAAGAGGCAAATGCGGGGCGAATCTCAGACAGCGGATGTCCCTCGCGAATTGCTTTGTCCCGCTCATAAGTTACGCGGGTCACTTCTTCAATGAATGCTTTTTCCTTCTCGTCAGCGCTTGCCCAGCTGATGTTATACTTTCTGCAGAGCTTGAAAAAGATGTTATAGAAGCGCTCTGTCTCAGAATCCTGACGGCAGTACCATTCGGCATCCGAAGGGATCTTTTTTACTTCATTCATGGATACTACCTCCTTCACTCCAGATAGCTGAAGAAAATTCGTTTTGCGGCTTCATCTGCGATCAGCAGCCTTGGTGCAGAACTCATAAAAATCGGCAGGCGGACCGCCCCAAAGTCTTTCTCGTAATGTTTTGCCAGTTCCGGCGTTTTGGCCTCCAGCACTACGTCACCGCCGAAACCGTTGTCCACCGAAAGCTTGATTCCAAAAGCGATCAGCAATCTCCCGATCCCGCGGTACTTGCGGTCCTTTCCCGCGATTGTCGGGTTGCTCTCCGGCTGGGCTTCCATGTACACGATATGGACGACCAATGCGGATTCCTGGACCTCATAGGCGCCCAGTGCAATGAGCTCATCATCCAACTTGACGGCGTATTTTTCCAACCTGGGATCTGCAAGGTATTCACTTACCCATGAGGTTTGCCATGAGTCCTCAGTTTTCCGGGCATCGTCTTCTGCCATTGGGATAACAGCTACCGGGATTCTCAGATCATCATGTCCATAAATATACGGATTAAACTTCATAACCATATCACCAGTATTATTATACTTGGGTTTTGCTTCACGGTCAAGATTTGTATGTGTTGCTGCTATGCATCCAAGTTTTAGGTGCATCTATTTTAGGAAGTGAAATGGCCTTCTCTATCCGTTGCGGCTCGATGCCGATATATCTTTGTGTGACGGCGGCGGAGCTGGGGTGCATCTAACTTCATCTGACAATGCTTGCAAAGCCGCATCGGATATGGTAAAACTCTTTGTCCGGTTCCTTTCCACGTGTGGTGTTACACCATTTTTGAGCACAAACCATTTTACACCAATTCTTACACCAATTGACCAAGAAGACATAAGAAGCTTTGAGAAGAATTGGGGGAAAAAGTTTTCTGATCGAAAGAAATTGGGAAGAATTAAGAATATTTAGGAAGATATAAGATAGTATGTATCTAAAAGAATTATAAATACTATAAAGAAAACCCGGCGCTTTCAATTCATGAAGCTGTACATAAAATGCTCATAGATTGCGGCTTAATGGACAATCCAAAATCGCGAGGAAGAAAAACGCAAAAAGCATAGCCACAAAAATGATGGGGTATTCGACTCAAAAAGGGCGGATACCCCGTTTTTCCATTTGCATGTTCAAGCGAAATAGTGGAAGAAGTGGATTTCTGGTCTATGGGAACCATGAGGCAAGGCAATACTATTATGGCAAATCGCGTGACGTTCCTTTTTCTTGTGCCCGTTTTTTCCCCTTTCCTAAAATGCTGTCCACATTGGAGCGTACAATAATTAATTCTCGCTGATAATCTTTGAAATACTGATATGTTGCAGACTGCGCGGTTTTCATTTGAAGATATCGGTCTCGTTCCGCTTTCAGTTCTTTGAGAGAGGGAACCTTGCTGCCAAATTGCTCTTTGATATATTTGACTCCTGTCTCGTAGGCTTCAAGTTCTGAAAGATGCTCCTGCCGATACTTGGCTTTGTTTTTCACTTTGAGGAAATCGGCTTTTGCGGCTTTGTTGGCATAGTACATACCAACAAAGCGAATTTGTTCATTCAAAACCTTAATGCTGTCTTCCGTCGAGCGAAGTGTCTTCCTGGCTTCGCTCAGTTTTTCTGTGATTTCCTTAAAGGCTTCATTGAGATTATCACGGGTATCGTATCCATGCTCTTGAACATAAACGACTGTCTTGGCCATTTCCTTCAGGTTGGAGAGCTTCACCTTGCGGGCATAGGCCGCGCTCTGCTGTGCTTTGATATTTGACTGGAGATCGATCACAAGACGAAGATTGGAGCGAATATAGAGGATAGCAATCGGATCGGCTTCATAGTCGTAGCCGGGATTAAATTCTGTTGCTCCTTCCGTCTGATTTGTTCTTTCCAAAGAATCATGCTTGTTAGGGAAGTCGGGTTTGACTTGCTGTTGCGTTTTGTTTTTTCTGTTTCCTGCAAACACGCCCAACAGATGTTCCTGATCAAAGGATGCACCAAGCTGCTTTGCAGTGACGAACTTTTCTCGGTCGGGATGGAGATAGCTGAATCTGCCACGGCTCGTTTTCAACTTGATCCCATACTTTTCAAATAGTGCAGATTGGAACTCTTCAAGAGAAGCAGCATAAGTGGAAACCTCAGAAACCGCATTCCGGATAAACTGCTTCTGCGTCTGGTACTTGGTGAAGCGCGGCTTCATGCCGTCTGCAACAATCCGCGAGTTTAGTTCATTGAGCTTTTCCTGCTCCCGACGATTCTTCCAATACTCTCGCTCTGTGATTTTCACAGGGGAAGGAGAAATGAGATCGACTTGGTGCAGGTGCTCTCTTTCGGTGATTACCATCAAGCACTTCTGCATGGCTCTTAACAGTTCCCGCGTCTGATTATGTTTGTAACCAGCACGCGTATCACAGAGGCGTTCCATGAATGGCTGAGGTTCAACATCCAGTTTTCGTAGACTGTTGATGACAATGTGAACGTGAATATTGCCGCTGCCATTATGTCCGTCCATATGAGTGCAGACCAAAGCCTGATGACCGACGAAAAAACGATTGGCAAATTCAAGGCCGAGCTGCTGCACACGATCTCCAGTTAGCCCCGATTCCTCCTTGTCACGTGGATCGAAACTCAATATATAATGGTGAGTCTTGATTTCGTCGTATCTCTGATTTTTGTGAAATTGTGCATTAAGCTGCAAGCACTCTTTGTCAAAAGAGAATGGATGACAGTTCAATCCATCCAGGTAGTATTCGTCTCGGAGAACCATGTTGCCCTTTTCGTCAAGAATTGGTTTTTGTGTGCGCTCATTATGTTGGAACATGAGATATTCGAGAGCTTTGGCGTAATCTGCGCTTTTACTCGACAGGTGTTTGAGAATTGCCATTGAAATCACCCGCCATATCCATCACGGCTTTTCGCATCTTCATTATTTCTGCAATGCACTCATTGATCTCCTGCCGGATGGCAATGGAGTGAAGTCCACCCATATTGAAGTATCTGGCAATCTGGTTCAGGTTATTGCCAATAGCATGAAGCTCATCCGTCAGCTTTTGAAGCTGGGGAATGTCGGCAACAACAGAATAGTTGATGGCCACATTCCCGTTAATTACCTGCTGCCTGATGTACTCTGCTACAGGTACCCCAAGCTGTTTTGCGTATTCCTCGATAATAGAATACTGGACTTCTTTGAACCGTACTGTAACACGGTGCTCTTTACAAAACGCTTTATCCTTTTTTGGCCGTCCCATAGATTCAACCTTTCCACACCATCCTCCGGGATGGTGTTTTTTGTTTGCGGAGCATGACCGGGTATGCTTGACCGGAGGAAAGGCATAGACGCTGCGAAAACGAAGTGAAGCCAAAATCAAAATCCATGAGATTTTGAGATCCGAGGGATTGGGGAGCTGGAATCCCCAACAAGATTGGCTGGGAGCAAAAACCCAAGAATGGAGTTTTTGGCTGCCATAGCCGTATCTTGCTCTAAAAATGCCGCTTCGCTCATCCTAATAAAAAACCGGTATCTGCTCTCTCGTATACCCCAAGCTTCCTCCAGCAAATTGCAATCGAAAAAAAGAAAAGTTTTAGAAATGTGATTGCAATTAGACCCTCTGAGATTGGGGTAAGTGGAAGGAGGGTGATCTTAATGAAGCTGACAAATGATAATCACCTGAGAATTAACGGGGATGAGCTGGCAAAAGAGCTGGGCTACCAGAACGGCCTGGAAATGAGGGAGGCATTGGCGCGGATGCGCCGGATGAAGCCAAACTTTTTGAAAATGGAAGAACTGGACGACCTGACCGAGATCGAGATCGACGATTCCCTTACAGACGAAGAACGAGCTCTGGCGTTGCTGCGGCAAACCAAGAACCCGTACTATTATCGCTATGGTGGGATGATTGTCACAATCAGTGACAAAGAAAAAGAAGTGTTGGATAGCTTTCTTTCAAGCTGCCTGTTTTGAGGGGGCAACAAGAATGGAGAACAAAATGCTTCCCACTCTTGAGGAACTGGATGAAATGGCGAGGATGGATATTCGTGATGTTGACCAGTCGAAGCTGGTTGATATTTCGACAGTGAAGATTAATACCGACTTGGAGGTTGAAGAGCGGATAAAAGATTATATCTTGCAAATCAAGAATCCATACTGCTACATCAGTCACGGTGTAGTTGTGAAGCTAAGCTTTGCCGGCAAGCGAAAGCTCGAAGAGTGCCTAAAATCGTGTGTCGATTTGGAAAAATAAAATTTTACGATTTAAAGAAAAAAAGTGTGGCAAAGAACCAAGAGTTATGTTATACTCTCTCTGGGCCAACTGAATAGAGTGTTCAAAAGTCAGAGATTTCTTGGTTTACAGCCGCAAGGCAAGTAGAAAAGGAGGTCTTTGGCTTTTTATGCTTTTTTTAGGAAATAAAGCTGCTGGTTATTTGAGGCTGTCGCGTGAGGACGGGGACAAGATAGAGAGCGATAGTATCAAAAACCAGCGAGAGCTGATAAGAGAGTACATTGCAAAGCACGAAAACCTTACCTATGTCGGGGATTATATCGATGATGGTTTTAGTGGAACAACATATGAAAGGCCATCATTCCAAAGACTGCTTTCAGACATGAAAACAGGGAAAGTGAACTGCATCATCGTCAAGGACCTTTCTCGTATGGGACGAAACTACATTGAAACGGGAAGGTATCTGGAAAAGATTTTTCCAATGATGGGTGTCCGCGTCATTTCAGTTTTGGACAATTATGACAGCTTTGCTTCAGATAGTGAATATGACAAGATGATTGTTCCCTTTAAGAACCTTATCAATGACTCTTACTGCCGGGACATCTCTGCCAAAATACGCAGCCAGCTTGAAGTAAAGCGAAAGCAAGGGAAATTTATAGGCAGTTTCCCTTGCTATGGCTACAGAAAGGACCCGGAAGATAACAATCATCTTTTGATCGATCCGTATGCAACTGAAATTGTCCGCTTGGTCTTCAGAATGAAACTCGCTGGATTCAATCAACAGCGAATTGCAGAGAAATTAGATGAGATGGGCATTTTGCCACCGGCAGAGTACAAGAGAAGTCAGGGGTTTAACTATGACTGCGGTTATCGGACGGGTGTTAATCCAAAATGGGAAGTCGTATCAATCAATCGTATTCTGACAAATGAAATGTACACCGGCACGATGGTTCAAGGGATAAACAGCAAGATTAATTATAAGGTAAAGCATAGTCGAGCGGTGCCAAAGGAAGAATGGATCAGGGTTGAGAATACACATGAGGCAATTATTGAAAAACCGATATTCGACGCAGTACAGAGAGTGCTTGCATTTGATACAAGAACAGCACCGGACAAGTCGGAAGTGTATATGTTTTCCGGCCTCGTTGCATGCGGGGATTGCGGGCAAAACATGGTCAGAAGAAAAGTCCGAAAGAGGGATAAAGAGTATACCTATCTTCATTGCAGCACTTACAAAAATGGCGAAGGATGCAGCGCTCATTTAATCAATGTAGAAAAACTTGAAGCGCTTGTCCTTGAGGCTATCCGTGTTCAAGTGGAGTTAGTGGTGCGCGCTGAAGAAATTCTGAAAAGTATAGATCATATTCCAGAAGAACAGATGTATGTAAAAACTGTTACGCGGCAGATTGAAGAAATGGATGATGATATAGAGCGTTATCGCAATCTGAAGGCACAAGCCTATACGGATAAGCTTGATGGAATGCTCTCAGAGGATGAGTACAACGTTATCTATAAAAAGTTCTCGCACAAATTAGACGCAGCCGTTGAGAAAAAGAAAGAACTCCTGGACACGAAATACCGGCTCCTGAAGAATCGTACGCACCTGAAGCCTTGGGTTGAAGACTTCAAGAAGTATAGAAATATTGAGAAGCTGGATAGAAGTGTTGTCATAGAGCTTGTTGAGCACATTATTGTGTACAGGAAAGACAGAGTATCTATTCGCTTTCGTTTTCAAGATGAAATGGAGGAGATGATTTCTCTGGCAGGAAGCGATCCAAATGGCGAATTGGAGGATGGAAAATGAGGTTAGTGAGTTATACAAGAACGACTTCTTGCTTCCCAGGGGCAGTTATCTCTCCTACGGCAATTACTGAGCAAAACGAAAAGATCAAGGCTTATGCAGATGATCACGGGTGGAAGATCTCAGAAAAATACAGCGATAGAAAAAAGGACTATTCTGAAAATGAGGCATTTGACAAATTGCTTCGTGATGGCATGAACAGGAGATTTGATGCGGTTATTGTAGATTCCATTTATCATGCAGGCAAAAATTTGTGGACAGCCAAGGAAGTTCTGCTCCAGACTTTTCAATACGCAGGAATTGGATTTATTGTAGTCGAAGACAGTTTCAACAGCATTGAGAGAACGAACAAAGAAGCAGAAATCTACTTCTCACAAAAATACAAACAGTTTCGAGCGATAAGCCTTCAATATCATAATATCGAACGCAAGAAACAGGGGATTCTTTCTTGGTCTGATGCTTCGTATGGGTATAGTCTGTCAGAGGATCACCACCAGCTGGTAATAGACGAATACCAAGCACAGGTTGTCAGAGACATATTTAATATGTTCCTGGCAGGAGAGCCAGTCAGTATAATAGCGAAAAGGCTTCAAGAACAAAAAGTCTTGAAACCGATAGCAACAAGGAAACCTAATTGTTCAATCACAGATCCATGCAAATGGTCTGAGCTTACGATTTCAAGAATGCTGACAAAACAAGTATATACTGGGCATTGGACAAAAACACTACAGGGCAAAAAGATTGAGTATTCTTGTGAGCCCATTATCAGAAAATCTGTGTTTGACGAGGTTCAGAAAAAGCTTCACGTAAGTCCTCCGGTTAAAAAAGAAGGGGAAGGAACACGGTCAAATCGCTACGCAAAACTTGTCTTTGACAGTGAAGGGAAATATGGCTTCAGAATAGGAAGAGCAAGTGATGGCCAGCAGTATTTCGCTCCGAAAAAGAAAGATCAGTTTGAAGCACATAAAAAAAGATTGCTGCTGGCAGAGCTTGATGGGGAAGTGAGACAAGCACTTAACAGGGAAAAACAGAAAGCTCTGGATATACGAAAAGTACTGTCAGCGGAAGGAGCAAACCAACGCGATGCTTATTTGGCGAAACTAAAAAGTGAATTCCATCGCTGTGCAATGGTATTAGCTGAGGCTGAGAAAGATAGAAACAAAGGCCTGCTAAATGACAATGGATGTACTAGTGAGCCGGATGCATTTGAATACACCGGACGATTTGATGATTTGGAAAAAGTGTTTTCGGAGTATCCTCGAAAAGTAAAACATACAGAAATGTTGATTAGCGAGAATAATCCATGGCTTCAACTGGCCCTGTCTTGGGATGAAAGTAATTGCCTGGATATTGAAACGTTGAGAAAGTATGTTGATCAGATAATTATCTTTGAGGATTGGTCTGTATTGGTACTCATAAAGGAGCATGCCTGGTATTCGGAGCTTCCGAAGGAGTGGAGGACATAATATGGCAAGAAAAAGCAGAAAAAAAGAAAACCCTGTATTTGAACCTAATAGCGAACGGGCGGTCAAAAATGCCCACCCTAAACAGGATCAGACTAATCCTGAGCGAATGCCCGTAGGCGCTTATATCAGACTGTCCGCTGAGAACAACGGGCAAGAGACGGATGATTCTATCCAGACTCAAATATCGTTGGTCAAAGCTTATATTGAAGAGCAAAAGGATTTAGAGCTTGTAGATGTATATGTAGATAATGGATATACAGGGACAAGTTTTGAAAGACCTGAGTTCATTCGGATGATGGAGGACGTCAAGAAGGGGATTATTCAGGGAGTCGTTGTTAAGGACTTGTCGCGATTCGGAAGAGACTATCTGGAAACAGGCTACTACATTGAAACTGTTTTCCCATTACTAAATGTTAGACTTATTGCTATTACAGATCACTTTGACAGTTCCAGAGAAACAGACAGAAATAGCATTTCGGTTCCCATAAAAAATATGGTGAACGCTATGTTTGCGAAGGATGTTTCGAGAAAGCAGGGTGTATTCCATGAAATGTGCCGGAAAACTGGAAAATATGTTCGATACACCCCACCTTTTGGATACGTCTATTCTGAAGAAACACAACGGCTTGCAATTGATACAAGTGTCGAGCCTTATGTAAGGTTGGTTTTCGCCTGGGCACTTGCTGGCATACCCCGATCCGTGATAGCTCAAAGAATGGAGATACTAAATGCTCCAACGTCAAAGAATAGAGATAACAACGTAGAGAGCCCTGTATGGACTAGAGATACTGTCAAAGCTATTCTTACAAACCCTGTTTATGCAGGATATCATGTTATGGGAAAAAGTATGAAGTCACTTTACCAAGGGGTCACGTTATCATATAAAAAACGTGAGGACTGGTTGCTATTTCCCGATTACCATGAGGCTTACATAAGCAAGAGTGACTATAAAAAGATAGAAGATATCATTTCACAAAACATCGCACAAAGGGAGGAGCGGTTTATAAGAAATGCAAGTCACATTGAGCGAATGAGAGATTGCTTTCCCAGAATGGTGTATTGTGGTAATTGTGGCAAGCTAATGAGCTTCTGCCGCGGCTCTCACCACAGGGATTATTCAGATCGTTCTTTTCAGTGTTACAGGTGCCACAATGTCAATAAAGATCCACTTTGCAGCAATGTGCTGGTACAGCAGAATTATCTTAAGATCGTGGTTATGGATCAGTTAAAGGCGTTGATTCAAGCCGTGATTGATAAGAGGAAACTACTTGTCGAAGTTCAAAAGCAATATGAAAAACCGAGAGCGATCCACCCGATTGAACGAAATATCCATCGCCTTGAAGAAAAAGAAAACATTTTAGATGAACGCCTGCTGCAAGCATACACCGATTTTGCTGATGGTTTACTTGATGAGGACGCATACATCCTGGTAAAGGCAAAGTATACAGCGGAAAAAGAGAGTACAGTTGAAAAGAAAAAAGAATTCACCCTAAAAATTGCGCAGGCCAAGAAGTCTGTGGAAAGATACTTGTCTCTTGCCGATCATTTGGAGGAGCTTATAAATACCTCTGAATTCAGCGAGGAATTAGTAAAGGAACTTGTCAGTAAGATTATTGTCTATAAAGACAAGGGCGTGGAGCTTGTTTTGAAGTGTCAGGATGTATTTAATGACACGTTGGTTGAATATTCCAGCTTCCGGGGATCGCCTGCCCGGGGAAATGGGAATCGCGAATCCGTCGTTTAGGGAATCATCATTCCGGAACATCGGAAATCACTGTCCACAACAATCCGGTGGTGTGAAACCGTC
>Ga0310695_10002276_pt1 | contig 41113 bp, 30 predicted proteins | sample RumenRJG_04DNA_FD_203882 | JGI IMG/M metagenome (GOLD analysis project Ga0310695, IMG submission 203882) | Bovine rumen microbial communities from Lethbridge, Alberta, Canada - RJG_04 (v2) (version 2) | ecosystem: Host-associated > Mammals > Digestive system > Stomach > Rumen | place: Canada...
GTGATAGCTTTCACATTGCCCCTGTTTTACTTTTTATCATGCCTCCTATAAATCAGTATTTTCGAAAATCCGTAATATTATCCTACCAAAAGTTCTTTGCAATCTGCAAAGATAAGTGTTGTTGCCACCAGATCATTATCGTTGCCGCCGGGTTCGGTAAAATCACGGATCTCGACGTAGGCAAAACGATTATCGGAGACGTTATAGGAATAGTATATCGAATCCTCATCCCAAACCAGAATATCCGTCTCAAACGCCTCTCCATAAGCCTTCTTAAGTTCTTCGATAAGATCTTGGTTCAGTTTTCTTATCTCATCTCTGAATTCCTCAGTATCGTCGATGTGCACCTGCGTATAGTCGGAATTGCTTAATGTAAATTCAACTCTTTTAACAAGTCCGTTTGCCTTATCTGTCAGGATATCCATTCCGTTAAACCTGACAGAATCTTTGATCAGCATCTGAACATAAACGTGCTCTGTGGTTTCAATTCCGTTTATTGTGTTAGTGAGGATGCTGCCTGTCTTGTCAACAAGATCAACTCCGAAGTATTCACCGATCATCTTCTCGGCCGTGTCCAGGTCTTTGCCTATTACGTCTGCAGAAAGCTCGAAAATCCGGTTGAAAATGCTTCCAGATAAACCGGCCGCACCCTCAGCTTCCTCATCACCGGCTTTAAACTGTTCACTGCTGATAACCCTGACCGGATTTCCGCTCTCATCCTTCTCATTCTTTGCAGAGCACGAGCAGACCGAGATCATCATCACGGCCGCCAGTGCCAATGCCATTAACCTGACACTCTTTTTCATAATCATTCTCCCTTATTCTTCTTTATTCCTTAGGCACAAGAATTGCCTTGTAAGCGTATACTTTCAAACTCGAAAAATCCCCGTCTATCTCATATAATTCAGATACAAGCAAGCCATTCCTGTAGCTGTATGTGGTCTTGGCAGTAAATGTTTTTTCCTCTCCGTCCATGATATACCAGAAATCACTCGTCTCGGTCTGCTTGTTACCTGCTCCGTCATATGAGACGGATGTTGTTGTTTTGTCGACAAGAACGCCGTTGTCATACCGTTCGTACAATACTCTGTCACCGTTTTCGTTATATTCCCATTTCTCGAGAACAGAACCGTCTTTGTCCAACTCTGCGGACAGGTTGCCATTTGCATCAAACTTATGCGTGCGGCCCCATTGATCTATATAATACGAGCCTGTAAGCTCTGATCCGTTGTACTCAAACTGAGTAACCCTCTCATCATATTCATACTGCTCCGTAAGGACCTTCTCGAAAGTATCATCAGCATAAGTACGCTTACAGATCCTTACATCATCCTGTTCGTTGCTGGTAGTGATGTTATCACTTACTACTACGCAGTAGTCAAAATATTCAGATTCCGTACTATAGGTATAATCCTTCCCGCCATAATAATCTGTATGTACCAGATGACCGTTTTCATATTCAAATCTGTATGTAAAATGGCCTTCAGAAGTATACGAAAATGAGACCAGCTGCTTCTTATCGTTATATTCATATTCAGCTGTATAGTCAGGTCCGGGAGGTGCGGAACCGAGCGCTTTAAGCGATCTGCGTTCTCTTCTGGCTATAGTACCGTCGTCGTTATAGACTATTTTCCATTCATCGGTATAGGCATTGCTGTCGCTTTTATGATAGGTTACCCGTCCGGCCTTGTCGTAATCGTAAAGCTCGGTATTTCTGCTTCTGTCGTCCCTGTAAACCTCTTTTACAACGACATACTTTACTTCCATGCCATCGGGAACATTTCCGTTCCAGTCAGTAACGGAGATTTCATTAGTAAGATCATCGGTAACTGTTTTTCTAAGCTTCTCGTAATCGTATGATGTTTTTGCAGTTCTGCGTGGTCTCAAGAAAAAACACCCTGTCATTGACAGCATTAAAAGAGCCGCACATAAGATACAACTGATCCTCTTCAACATGATTCACCCCCTATAGATCACGTTGCCGGAATATGTTCCGGACAAAAGCTCTGTCTGATCTTACAAGTCTTTACGATTCGATTATCTTGTAATTCTCCTTGAAATAATCAGACTCTACAAAATTAAAACTGATCGATTCGATCTTCCCTTCGTCATTCTTATCTACGGAATATAAGACGATCACGGCATCAGATGCCGCTGTCTCCATGGTGCCCCACAAAAATGCGGAATAGTATTTATTAAGATCTTCGGAATGGATATTGAGTGCGCCGCTGTCAATGAGGAATCTGATCTCCTCAGTCTCCGGATCGTCCTTGCGCCATATCTTCAGCGGCTTTGCGACCTGTTCATACCAGTCGCCTTCTACGTGCTTATGGTTTGCAAAGAACCAGCTTCTCTCACAGGGTGACGGATAGCCTTCGGCATCCACTTTGAAAAAATCTCCGGCATTCGCGATCTGGCCCTTACCCTCAGTAGCCTCTCTGGTAAATACTTCATAGATCCCGCCGTCACGTGCCACGAGCCTGCCGGTCTTTATCAGCTGCTTTTCCATGTCAGAGCCCTTGCCGAGCTCCCACGCCTGACGCTTCGTGTTCTTCTTGATCGCATAAGACGATCTGTCGTTTTCTGAACTCATAATCTTCACCCTGTGCCTTAACCGATAGCGAAAAAATACTCTGAATCACATCATATGAGAGCCCGGGAAAACAAAAGCAAAACCCCCTAACCCTCATTCCATAAAGAATTATAACAGATTTTTTAGATTTTTAAGATATTATGTGCAGTTCGCAATTAAGGCATAAAAAAACTTACCGGCCTGACCTTTCGGGCGGTCAGACCGGTAAGCAACGTGTAAAGGGAAATCATTCCCCAAAATGGATTCAATTTCAGTCGTCTGCTTTCACAACAAACTTATTTGGCAGCCTTGTCTTCCTTGGCTTTTGTGATCGCCTTATAAACAACTGCTGCAAGAGCTGCACCTGCCAGAGGTCCGACGATGAATACCCAGAGCGAGCTTAAAGCTTCGCCGCCTGCGAAAATTGCAGGTCCGATGGAACGAGCAGGGTTAACTGATGTACCTGTAAGGCTGATGCCTAAGATGTGTACGAGAACGAGAGCCAGGCCGATAACGACTCCGCCGAATGAACCGTGCTTGAACTTCTCGTCAGTAACACCGAGGATAGCCATTACGAAGATAAATGTAAGAACGATCTCAACGATGAGTCCTGCAACGAAGCTTCCGTTTACACCTGCAAGACCGTTAGCGCCAAGACCCCACTTAGCCATCTCGATATTTCCTTCAACTTCTTCGGTAACGCCTGTCATGTCGATCTTTCCAGCCTGTGAGAAAAGATACTGGAGAAGTCCTGCACCTGAGACTGCACCGAGGATCTGGAATACTACATAGCCCCAGAATTCCTTGACGGTCATCTTTTTCGAGATCAGCATAGCAAGAGATACTGCAGGATTGATGTGGCAGCCTGATACATTGCCGACAGAGTATGCCATGGCAACGATAACAAGACCGAAGGCAAATGCGGTAAGGATATAGCCGCTGCCGTTTGCAGAATCGCATCCTACTGCCATTGCTGTGCCGCATCCGACGAATACGAGTACGAATGTACCGATGAATTCAGCAGTGAACTTCTGAATATAAGGGATCGTCGTATCTTCCTTGGAAGAAGGGATAACCATGTAGAGGACAACGAGTACAACAGCAAGGATCGCAAGGTCAGCCATCAGGAATGAACCGTTGTAGACCATTGAGTAAACGAGTGCGCTGTCGTAGCCTGCTTCTGCAGCATATTCAGAATAGAAGATGATACCTGAAGCAACTGAGCCGAGCCATCTTACGACGTATGCAACGAGTGTGAAAGCAATGATCTTAAGAACAGATGCGCTTCTGAATCTGTTGAGCGCGCCGTTCACCTTGATCCTGGAATCAGCCTTAAGTGCTGCGAATCCTGCAAAGCCTAACGCAGTATATCCGAGCGTATAGTCGAGGAACACCTGGAAAGGAGTTACGAGCCAGCCGCCGATGAGCTGCAAAAGGCTGAAGATGAAAGCGATGATGAAGCCCCAGACGGGTCCGAATGCAACACCGTAAACGATGATAGGCAATGTCGATGCCGGTGTTACAGTACCGCCCATAGGCATCTCAAAGAGCTTGAGTTGTGAGAGTACAAATGCGAGCGCCAGGCATACGCCGCCTGTGGACACGCGCAGAATGTACTCGCGGTTTGAATTAAGTGATTGTTTGGACATAAAAACACCTCCGTCAAATGGATTTCTGATCCCTTGAGATCACACCAATTACAGGAGGCCAAAAAATATATGTAAGGTTCCCTACGCCGGCATTATCCGTCAGGTTCAGCGGGTCGGATGTCTGATCCCTCTCAGCTTTTTACAGCTCCCCGATTTCCGTTTGTCGTCAAGAATATACTACTTGATCCGAATGAATACAATTATAAAACTGCCCAAAAAATCAGGCCTTCGCACCGTACTTTTTCGCAGGACGCTTTATGAGCAGCAGGATAAAGATCGCAAGCGCGTTCACGCCGAGGCTCAAAGGGTATACCGCCATGATGCTCGCAAACGATCTGAACTGCTCGAAAACAGTATAGATCCAGATGATCCTTATTCCGCAGATGCAGCACATCGTAACAAGCGCAGGCGACAGAGATATACCGTAACCTCTCATATAGCCGCTCATGACATCGTAGAAGAGCGAGAACAGGTGCGCTGTCGTAATGAACATTACGCGGACATAACCGATCTCAACGAGCTCGGGATTGCCGGGCTTGAAGACGGCGATAAGATCCCTGCCGAAGAACAGCAGGAAACCGACCATCAGGCCTTCGATGACGATGCCTTCAAGAAGGCAGAGCTTCAATGACTTCCTGCATCTGTCGAACTTCCTCGCTCCATAGTTCTGGCCCGTGAATGTCGTGCATGCCTGACCGAAGCTGTTGAGCACGTAGTAAGAGAATATCTCGATGTTGAAGGCTGCCGAAGATGCAGCGGCAACAAGGGTTCCGAGGCTGTTGATAGCTGACTGGATAATGATGTTCGCAGCTGAGAAAACGCATGCCTGAAGGCTTGAAGGAATGCCGATCTTAAGGATCTTCTTAAGCACGGACCCGCTGATCCGAAGCTTCTTCTCATCGAACCTTGCAGGTGTCTTGGACTTCTTCAGAAAGAGCAGCAGGACAATGCCGCTTATCATGTTTGAGATGACCGTCGCAGTAGCTACGCCGTCAACGGTCCTTCCCATAAATACGACAAAGAAAATATTGAGACCGACATTGATAAGGCCTGCTATTACGAGCGCAAGGAACGGTATCCTCGTATTGCCGATGCCCCTGAATATCGCAGCTTCGAAGTTATACAAAAGGATTACCGGCGTTCCTGCGATATAGATCCTGAAATAAAGCAGCGCCATGCTGAATGCTTCATCTGAGATATTCTGCATCCTGAAGATCGGTTCAGCCAGGAGTTCGCCTAACAAAGCGACGATGACACCGCCTAACAGAGCAACGATCATGGAAGTGTGTACGGCCTTCTGCACCGTCTCGTCATCCTTGCTTCCGACGGCATTTGCGATTACGACGTTGGTACCCAGTGAGATGCCGAGAAATCCGTTGATGATGAAATTGATTATCGGTGTGTTCGCGCCGACCGCAGCCATGCAGGCTTCACCGAGTTCGCCCGTGAAGTTTCCGACGACAGCGATATCCGCCGCATTGAACGTCTGCTGCAGGATACCCGTCATGGCCAAAGGAAAAGCGAATCCCAGGATCTTATTCCAGAGACTTCCTTCTGTCATGGATTGTTTTCTGATCTTCTTAGCGTTCATATGAATCCTCGCGAACAAACTAGAAGGTTATATCACCTTTTTCGCGATTCTCATATAAGGAAAATAAACAAATGTGTCTTAAAGACGACCTATCTTTACGAGTCTTACCACACAAGATTCAATGAATTTCTGGACTTCACGCTCGTACATGGCCTGCGATCTCTCGTAGCATTCCATGTGCTTTGCGTTGTTTACGATGACCATTCTCTTGCGCGACCTTAAGTTATCGTAGATCTCTCGTGACCCTGAAGGCGGCGTGATGTCGTCCTCACCGCCCTGGAAGATCAGGACAGGAACCTTGATGGCACTCGCGTGCAGAGAGCAGTCGCAGCGGTTGATGTCGAACTTGTATTTACGCTGGGCATTTCTTCTTATCTGGCCGATTATCCAGTCCGGATTGATCTTCGTGGTCTGCGGCAGCGTAGCCTTCAGAAAGCCCGTAAGAGAGGACATCGGAGAGTCTGCGATTATTCCGCAAACGCATTCATCGAAGCCCTTCTGCTGCGCTGCAAGAAGGCATGCCGTCGCACCGGCACCTCTTCCGACCAGATATATCCTGCAGTTATTACCGAGACGTCTCTTCGTAAATTCGAACCATGCATCCAGGTCGACGCTCTCCATAAGACCCCATGTGAAGGTCTTTCCGCCGCTCATGCCGTGCGCTCTCATATGTGTCATGATGCAGTGGCACTGGACCTTGCGCATCATGAGGCGCGCATATGCAGCCATCTCGGCGGGCGATTCGTCGTAGCCGTGCACAAGGATCACCATGTTGCGGCATGTGCTGTCCGAAGACGGCCTGTAATAGCCCGACAGCCTGCATCCGTCAAAGGTGTTGGTCCTTACGCCGAGCCACTCGTTATGAAATGTATAGAACCAGTTCTTGCCTCTGCCGTTGATAGTGCTCCTGTCGATCTTCTTGGGGGACCTGTCAACCTGCGGAAGCGGTCTGGGCCTTTGGAAGAGCTTTTTGAAGATCTTATCCGAATACGATAAGAAGAGCGCGAAAAGAACTCCCCCCACGAGGATAAGAATGAGCACTATAAGGACCGCAACGAGAACAGCGGTGACTCCGGAACCGTTATCCGACAATTATTCCCTCCGGGCTGTCACACCCGGAGCTCAGGAGCTGACAGCCATCTTTAGTTACAAGAAGGTCATCCTCGATCCTGAAGCCGATATTCCACTCAGGGATATAGACACCGGGCTCCACGGCAAGGCAGTTACCTTCTTCAAATTCCTTGTCTCTCGGTCCGACATCGTGAACGTCCAAGCCGAGATAATGGGATGTGTTGTGCCAGTAGTAGCATTTTACATCCTCATTTGTAAAATTATCGGGTATTAAGCCTTGTCCTGCAAGCCATTTGCCTGCGATGTCATACATTTGTGAATTTAGCCCGGCAAAGGTTTTCCCGGGTGCAATGAAGCCTTTTGCGGCTTTCCTCAGATCCTGAATAAGGCCCAAAAGCTTCATTCTCTTATCGTCTTCCCCTTCAGGTCTTCCGACGAAGAAGACCCTCGAGATATCTGCGCAGTAACCGTTATATCTCGCACCGCAGTCGATCTGTATGATGGAGCCTTCGCGTGCTATGCCGTCGCCGTCCTTCTCCGGATCCGAATGGTGCAGATAGAAAGCATTCCTGCCGCACGATACTATGGTCTCAAAGGCAAACGCCATCGAGCTTCTTCTCGCCATCTCATACTCGAGCTTTAAGTAGAGTTCATACTCGGAAACGCCCGGCTTTATGAGCTTTCTCATCTCATCGATTGCTTCTTCGGTTATGCGCGCAGCTTCCCTTATAGATTCGGTCTCGTGAGGCTTTTTGACCATGCGCATGGGCGTCGTGATCTCCGAGAGGTCAGATGCCTTGCGTCCGTCCTTCTCGATCTGCTTCCTTAAATCTTTGGGCTTTGCCATCACGGCCGAAAAATCCAGGAAGATATTGATGTCCGTGTTCTTAATGAGCTCGTACTCTTTCTCTTCGTATTTTTCCAAGTCAAGGATGTCTTCTTCATGGAGCCCTGAGATCTTGGCGATCTGCTCAAAATCCATGCGCTTGCCGTGCCAGCGTTCCTTCATGGAATCGTGCGCGGGGGCGTAGATCTTCGATGTTGTGATGCCGTCGTTCTTTTCGAGCACGAGGACAAAGCCCGGAAGCTCTAATCCGGTTAAATAAAAGAAGTTCCTGTCCGCGAAAAACCTGTAGTTAGTGTCAGGCGACATCTGCTTTCCCTCGCCCGAGAAAAGCAAAGCCGCGGTGCGGTCCGGCAACGCGGCAGCAAAGCGCTCTCTGTTGTCTGTGTAAAATGAAGGATCTACCACTGCTTGACTCCGTCCGAACGAACATTGTATTCGTCGAAGAGGATAGTATTGTTGATGTAATTGAGCGTAGCACCGGGTGATCTTCTGATGAGGCCGGGGTTGCCGATTACGATCGAGCCGTCCGGCACGTCGAAGTTAACATATGCGCCGGGCGCGATAAGCACGTTGTTGCCGATCCTGATGTTGCCGACGATAACGGCATTTGCACCGATCCATACGTAATTGCCGATATGAGGAGAACCCTTCCTCTTGCCTCTGAACTGCGTACCGATGACAACGCCTGTCGAGACGTTGACATTATGGCCGATAACGCTCTTCGGGTGGATGATGACACGTCCGAAATGTGCAAGATAGAAACCCTTGCCGATATCCGTGTCATAAGGGATCTGGAAATGATATTTGCGGCTCAGTCTGTCCAGTCTGTAATTGCTTACGCCGAACTTAAGCTGATAGAGCTTCTTCCTTATGCCGTCATACTTCTTGATCTGGTCAGCATAATAACGCGTACGTCTCATTACGCTGATATAGCTGAATTCCGGAGAAGATCTGCGCTCTTCGAGATAGCATGCATAAATATTCTTGTAGCGTCGTGCATTACCGGTGTATCTGAACAAATCGGCATATATAATGTCTTTAAGTTCATCAGTCATAAATGCACAAACCTCCACTTTTGCTATCTTAAAAATTTTATTACTTTTTGCGGCAGAACTCAATAAGATTTTGCGCTCAAATCCCCTATTCTACGAGATTGTAACAATTCTTTTCTCAATTCTTCCGCTCGGCTATCCTTTACACAAAGCAAAAAGAATTATAAAATTTTTATAACAGATTTAACATAAACAACATTATCAACGCAAAACATGAGGAAACCATATGAATATTGAAAAAGAACTTGCCAAGAGACTGATGGACGAAGGCGAATCCGGCAACCGCCAGGTCGCCTATAACCATGAGATCAGCTTCTACGAACTCGTAGCCAGCGGCAACATGCACCGCCTCGAGGAAGCCCTCAAGACGATCGGCTCCACCCAGACTCTCGGCATCTTAAGCCCCGACAAGCTTAGGAACGTCAAATATCACACGGTAATCTTAACCGCCCTCGTCAGCCGTTTCTGCATCGAGGCCGGCCTTGAGATCTCCGTAGCATATAACCTGAGCGACATTTACATCGGTCTCATCGACGCAGCAAGCTCTGTCGACGAAGTCTACGGCCTCCAGAACGATATGCTCCGTTCCTACTGCCGCAAGATGAGCGACCTTTCCAAGAACCGCGTCGTCTCACGCCACATCGTCGTCGCCATCGACTACATCAGGTCCCACATCCAGGAGAACCTCACGGTCGAGTCCATCGCCGATTCCCTGTCGCTTAACTCCAGCTACCTCTCCAAGCTCTTCAAGCAAGAGATGGGCATCACCTTGAGCCGCTACATCAGAGACCAGAAGATCAACGTCGCCTGCAACATGTTAAGGCACCTGGACGAATCTTCCCTCACGATCGCAAACTACCTCGGTTTCTCATCCCAGTCCCACTTCATCCAGGTCTTCAAGAAGACCACCGGCATGACGCCTGAGGAATACCGCCGCAGGAATTACCACCAGAGCTGGATGAACGGCGAGAGCGAAGAGTAATCTTCTTGATCAAGCTGATTGAAAGCTGCCCCCGCGCGGGGCAGTTTTTATTGTCCGGAAAACCGACCCGCAGACTAATTCTCGAAAACTTCAGATTAGTCCGTAATTCCGAGTTCACCAAGCGGCCTAAAGCTGATTGTTTACGTAATAATACTCAAAAACGATTTTTAATTACGTCAGAACGGGGAACGAGATTCAAAACAAATACTCTTACTCCGCGCTCTTCAATGACTCTGCCATGTCGATCTTCTCGATCTTGGCGCGCATGATGAGATTTACGATCGTGGAGAACAGCAGGACGAACGCAAGCGAATACAGGTAGCTCATGGGCACGATCCTGACCTGGTATGTAACCATGTCCATCGCAATCTGGGCCATAACGTAGCGGTGCAGAAGGAATCCCAGAGGAAGGCCGACGACAAAGCCCAGGAGTACTAAGATCACGTTCTCGCGGGTAACGTAGGCGCCGGTCTCGCGCTTGTTGAAGCCCATGACCTTCAAGGTGGCGATCTCTCTTATACGCTCGGTGATGTTGATATTGTTGAGGTTGAACAGCACGATGAAGGCCAGAGCGGCGGCGCAGGTGATGACCAGGACGATGACGTAATTCATACGCTCCATAGTCTTGGCGAAGCTCTCTCTGGAATCGTTCGTGGAGGACCACGTCTTGATCGTGTAGTTATCACTTAAGTAAGAGGCGACCTTGTAGGCGTCGGCAGAAGTCTTTGTCGAGGTCTTAAAGAGGACCGTCTCAGGCGTGTAAGGCTTGCCGAAAGCCTCCCTGTATGTGGCAGGGGTCATCATGACGTAGTGGAATGTGTAGTTCGTGAAGACGGAGCCGACTTTGAGCGTTACTTCGTGCTCATCGTCGCCGTATAACAATGTTACATAGTCGCCCGGCTTGACGTTATTCTTGTCGGCGAGCTTTCCGGAGACCGCTATCTCGCCGTCGGCGGGCCAGGGCAATGCCTCCCCCGTCTTTACGTCGGTGAGACCGAAGATCAGAGAGGTATTGGGGTCGTCGGAGATGAACATTTCGAGATCACGGACATAGCCGGAACCGTTGTTCTTGGCGACGTCGTCCTTGACGATGACATATTCGCAGCTGACGCCGGAGTTCTCAAGCGCGGCATTAGCGGCGTTCTCGATCTCGTACTGCCTGTACTTGTCGTCGAACATGACCTGGAGGTCGTATTTCATGATGTCGTCGTACTGGATGTTTACGACGTTGCAGATCGAATCGTAGAGGCCGAAAGCGGTAAGAAGGAGCGCTGTGCAGCCGGCGATGCCGACGATCATCATCCACATTCTCTTCTTGAAGCGGAAGACGTTGCGTGCGGACACCTTGTGGAGGAACTTCATCCTGGTCCAGATAAAGCCGATGCGTTCGAGAAGGATGCGTTTGCCCGGCAAGGGCGCCTTCGGTCTGATGAGCTCGGCAGGCATACCTGTCAGAGCGGACATCGCGGTTACGACAGAGACGCCTACCGTGCAGATCAGCGCGACGCCGAGTGCAATGATGAACAGCAGTGTGCTGCTCTTAAACGAGAGTTCCGTGAAGCCGTACATCATCGCGTAGACTTCCCAGATGACTGCCGGGAAGAGCTTCGTGCCGCCCATGAATCCCAGGACCGCTCCGAGTACGGATGCCGAGCCGGCGTAGATCGCGTATTTCATGACGATGGCGGTGTCGGTGAAGCCCAAGGCCCTCATCGTGCCGATTATTCCGCGCTCGTCGCTTACCATTCTGCTCATCGTCGTCGAGCATACGAGTGCCGCGATCGCGAAAAAGAATATCGGGAATACCGCAGCGATGCCGTCAACGATCTTGGAGTCGTTGTCGAAGCAGACGTAGCCGGTGTTCTTGTCTCTGCCGAGTGTATAAATGTCGGGCGCATCAACTGCTTCGAGCAGCACGTAGCCGTAGATGAGCTCTGATCTGAAAGTCGTCTCTGCGGCATATGAGAATTCGGAATAGCCTTTCCAGAGCTCGAAAACACCGTCGTTATATTCTTTCCAGCCGTCGTCGACTTCCTTCTGGGCATCGTCCAGCTTCTTGACGCCGTCCTTATATTTCTTGAGGCCGTCGTTATACTGCTTCAGGCCTGAATCGTACTCGGCCTTTCCCTTGTTGTACTGCGCGAGGCTCTTGTCGTACTTATCCTTCTCGAGCTCGAACTTGGCGTAATTCTCGTTATAAAGGGCAACCTGGGCATCGAGCTGCTCCTGCTGAGTGTTGATCTGCGCTTCCTGACCGTCAAAGCCTGCGGCGGCCTGCTCTGCGGCCGAGAGCTTCTCCTTGCAATCTGCAAGCTGTCCTTCGAGCTCGCTCTTCTTGCTCTTCTGCCCTTCAAGTACTTCACCAAGCCTTGCTATCTCATCAGGGTCTGTCTCCCCGTCGATCTGTGCCTGGGTATTTGCGATACCGGCCTCGAGTGATGCTATTGAAGACTCCAGGACCGGAATATTCTTATTGAGTTCAGCGATCGCGGCCGCGGTGGTCTTCCTTGCTTCGCTCAGCTGTGCGCGTGCATTGTTGATCTGCTCCTGGCCATTGTCTAACATGGCCTTATAGCCGTCCAATTCCTGCTTGCCCTTGTCGAGCTGCGCTTTGCCGGCATTGAGAAGGACCTTTGCGGAAGTAAGTTCCTTGTTGGCGGCCTTTAACTTTTTCGAGGTATCGTCCAAAGTCTTCTTGGCATCGGCCAGCTTCTTGCGGTTATCGTTGATCTCTTTCTGCGCGTCTTCAAGTTCCTTCTTGCCGTCGTCCAATTCTTTGCGGCCGTCGGTTATCTCGTCCCACGCGTCGCCGATCTCGTCATTGAATTCGTCGAATCCGTCGTAGAGCTTCTGATACTCATCCTTGAGGAGTCTGTCGAACCTCTTGTTTATTACGTCTTCAACGATGCCGCCGTACTCGTCTTCGGCTTTGTCAGCCCATGCCTTGTACTCGTCGGAATAGATATAGAGTCCGGTATTCGCATATAGATATGCTTCGGTGAAATATTCTGAATCAAAAGCTTCTGGAAGCGCGCAGACAAAGTATGAGACGGTGCCGGATCCCTCATCGGACGTGCCTCTCTGGAAGTTCATGTAGACGGGCGTCCTGGCAGTTCCGACTACCGTGTATTCCTTAAACTTGAACATCTTGCGGGCGCTCTCGCTCGTCTCATCTGCGATGATGAGCTTCTCTCCGATGTGCGTGGACGAGGCCTTATAACCGTCGATGACGATCTCGTCGGGCTTTTCCGGCATCCTTCCGCTCTCGAGCTTGAGCTTGTTCAGGTTCTGTGTGATGGACAGAAAACGCACTGTGTCAGCGCTCTCCGTCTCGCCCAGGAATGCCGCGCAGTCGGCCGTATAAGAGCCTTCGACGATGCAGTTCGTGCGCTTTGCGATCTCGTCGATATCTTCCTGCTCAAAACCTATAGTCGACAGGAACTTAAAGTCGAACATCGAATACTCTTTGGTATAGACATCAGCCGTATAGACGAAGGAAGGCGTCGTTACCTTGAGCCCTGAGAAAAATCCCACGCCAAGAGCGATTATCGCGAATATCGCGAGAAATCTCGGCAGTGTCATTCTTATCGATCTTAATATCGTTTTCGCGTAAGGCTTCATTACCATTCGATCTTGTCTACGTTAACGGGTTCTTTGTTTATGATGTTGCTCGTGATCTTTCCGTTCTTGACCTTTATGACTCTGTCAGCCATTGCAGTGAGAGCGGAGTTGTGAGTGATTATTACTACGGTCATGCCCTTCTCGGTGCTTAAAGACTGCAGGAGCTTTAAGATAGCCTTGCCTGTCTGATAGTCGAGAGCGCCCGTCGGCTCGTCGCAGAGAAGCAGCTTCGGGTTCTTTGCGATCGCTCTTGCTATCGCGACTCTCTGCTGCTCGCCGCCCGAGAGCTGTGCGGGGAAATTGTTCTTGCGCTCGGCAAGGCCGACTTCGCTCATGAGATGATCGCAGCTGATCGGATCTTTTACGAGCTGTGCCGCCATCTCGACGTTCTCGTATGCGGTAAGGTTCGGGATCAGATTGTAGAACTGGAAAACGAATCCGACGTTCTCTCTTCTGAACAAAGCTAGCTCGTTGGAATTGAGCTTCGATATCTCGTTGCCGTCAAGAAATACCCTTCCGGACGTGAGTCTGTCCATGCCGCCTAAGATATTGAGCAGCGTGGTCTTGCCGGCACCTGACTGTCCGACTATTACGCAGAGCTCACCCTTCTCGATGAAGAAGTCCGCCCCGTCCAGAGCGGTAACATTTACCGAACCTGTCTTATAGACCTTCTTAACATCACGGAATTCAATGTACGACATAATCTGACCTTATCCTTTTTCAATATACATGGGCTTGGTTTCATAATCATCTGTGAAGTCGCCGTAATATCCCGGCACACAGATATAAAGTCTCGGGCACCCGTCAAATGCCTGCTCTCCGATGCTCCTGCACTTATCAGGAACCTTCACGTAACTTAATTCGTCGCAGCCCGTAAATGCCCTGTCGCCTATGCTGGTGCAGCCTTCCGGAATATAGACATACTGCAGGTCTTCGCATGTGTTGAAAGCATCCGCGCCGATTGACTTGACAGTTTCCGGAAGGACTATCGTCGTCAGCAAGTCGCAGTCGCAGAAGCAGTATGCGGCAATATCAGTAATGCACGAACCTTCTTCGAAGACCACGGTATGAAATCCGGTAACACTTGAAGGGAGATAAAGCGAGCCCGATCCCGTGATGTGGCAGACGCCGTCTCTTGTTATCTCAAACTTAGGGCCGTCTTCCCCATTGCAGTAACCTGCCACAGGGAGTCCGTGCCTCGTGTCGGCATCGTAGATCCTGTGATCGTTCGAAAATGATTCCAGCGGCAGCAGATAGTATTTCGTGCTCTCTTCGTAGACCCTGACGTCTTTCTCGCCGTGATAGAATCTCGACATGTCATATGTCGGATCCAAAAAGAGCCACTTTCCGCCCAGATAGACTGCCGCCCATGCGTGATCGGCAAGATCGCCCGTAGTCGGGACTCTTGTGGTCATTTCCTTATAGTCGGAAAAGCCGATCCCGAACTCTACTACGGCCGGTATTCCCTGCGCCCTGCAAAGCGCCGCAAATGCGTTCGAAAAGCCTTCGCACACGGCTTTTCCGCTCCTTATGACATCGACGGCGCTGTCCTGATATCCTGCCGCGGCGTTCTCGGCCGCTTCATTGTCATAAGCCATCTCGCTCGCAATGAACTTATAGATGCGGAAAGCCTTCTCCCAATCGTTTTTCGCGCCCTCGCAGATACGATCCGAATAACCGATAAGCACAGGGTCATCGCATTCGATGTCATTCTGGGGCTCAAGACATTCTTTGAGCGACTGCTCGTCAGTCCATAATTCCTTGCAAGTCTCAAGGTTATATTCGTAGTTAACGTTCTTCCAGAAATATATGTTGCCGCCGCGCTTGAAAATATAATTGTCGCCGTTGTCCGCTTCCATTCCGAAAGCTTCATAGGACACGGTGACATCGTATAGAACGTCCTCTTCCATTACGCTTCCGGCATCAACATTAAATGAATCACCGCTGACGGTGAAAGTCTTTACCTGCCTCCCGGTTTTCGCCTTCGCGAGAGACACATAATACTTGCGTTCCGCGCTCGAATTAAAAAGAATGCGCCCGTTCAAAAGGCGCATTCCCAGTGTCTCACCATCAACAAGTGTAACTTCGTAAGAGTCAAATGATGCAGGCGTGAAAGTATCCTGCTTTCCCGCAACGGGAAAAGATCCAAGGGTAACAGATGCTGTGAGCATCAAAGAAGCGATTACCCTCAAGACCATGTTTTAGATCTCCTTGGCGAGTTTGATTGCTTCGTCAACCGTGATCTCCGATGTCTCCTGCGAATCTCTTCTCTTAACTTCAACGATGCCCTCGCCGGCTCTTCTTCCGACAGTGATGCGGAGCGGGATGCCGATAAGGTCAGCGTCCTTGAACTTAACGCCGGGACGCTCATTTCTGTCATCGATCAGGACTTCACAGCCTGCCTTTGTAAGATCGTCGTAGATCTTGTTTGCAACAGTCATGAGCTCCTCGTCATTAGCCTTCGTAGGAACAACGATGATCTTGTAAGGAGCAACAACTGTAGGCCAGATGATTCCGTCATCATCGTGATACTGCTCGATGATAGCTGCGAGGACTCTCGAAACGCCGATGCCGTAGCAGCCCATTACCATGCTGTGTTCCTTGCCGTTGTTATCGAGATATACGCAGCCCAATGCATCGGAATACTTTGTGCCGAGCTTGAAGATGTGTCCGACCTCAACGCCTCTTGCCATTCCGAGCTTGCCCTTGCCGCACTTAGGGCAGATATCGCCTGCCTTCGCATTTGTGATATCAGCAACCTTATCAGCCTTGAAATCCCTGCCGATATTAACGTTCTTGAAGTGATAGTCTGTCTCGCACGCGCCGACAACGAAGTTCTTCATGCCTTCTACTTCAGGATCGACTACGATGTCGATCTTCTGCTTGAGTCCTACAGGACCTGCAAAACCGACCTTAGCGCCAGTGATCATCTCGACATCTGCAAATGCTGCGAGCTCCATCTCCGTTGCATCATATAGGTTGCCGAGCTTTGTCTCATTGATATCACGGTCACCTCTGCACATAGCGGCAACGAACTTGCCGTCAATGTTATAAAGGATCGTCTTAACGAAAGCATCAGGTCCGCAGTTCAGATAACCGCAGAGCTCTTCAATTGTCTTAACGTCAGGTGTGTGGATCTTCTCGATCGCGAGTTCCTCAGAGGTCTCAGGTGCAGGTCTCGTCCATCCTGCCTTCTCCTCATTTGCAGCATATCCGCACTCGTCGCAGAAGCAGATAGCATCCTCGCCGACTTCGCTCTTTACCATGAACTCCTGTGAACCGGAACCGCCCATTGCGCCTGAGTCAGCGTCAACGATCGTGTAATCGAGTCCGAGTCTGTCGAAGATCGCTCTGTAAGCGTCATACATCTTCTTGTAAGAGATATCAAGACCTGCCTCGTCAACGTCGAAAGAATAAGCATCCTTCATAACGAACTCACGTGCACGGATAACGCCGAATCTCGGACGCTTCTCGTCTCTGTACTTATGCTGGATCTGATAAAGTGTTACAGGGAGCTGCTTGTAGGATCTGATCGAATCCCTTACAGTCTCCGTAAAAGGCTCTTCGTGTGTCGGTCCCAGGCAGAAAGATCTGCCGCCTCTGTCAGTAAGCCTGAACATTTCCGGTCCGAACTTCTCCCATCTGCCTGAACCCTGATATGCCTCAGCAGGAAGAAGCGCCGGCATGATGAGCTCCTGTGCTCCCGCCTTGTCCATCTCTTCCCTGATGACCGCCTCAACCTTCCTGTATGTGCGGTATCCCATCGGCATGAAAGAATAAACGCCGGATGCCATCTTGCGGATAAGTCCCGCCCTAAGCATCAGTCTGTGTGAAGGAATCTCTGCATCTGCAGGTATTTCTCTCTGTGTAGCCAAAAAAAGTTCGGAAACTCTCATATTCTGCTCCCTATATTATTAATAATATTACGGGAGTAAGTATATACGAGAGGGGTTGTTTTTGCAATTTCCTTCGGGAAATGCGTTTTTGTGGTTTGATAAGCTTCTGTTTTTTCATTCACAACTGAGAATGATCCGGGGCGAACATTCGCCAAAACGGAATCAACATTTTGGTAACGATTTTCCGATTTTCGTTACCAGAATGTGGAAAAACGCCTGAAAATCAACATTTTGGCAACGATTATCCGATTTTCGTTACCAGAATATTAACACTGCTGAAGGCAGACTATTAAACGGACGGCAAAACCGACGGTGGTGCCGTATTTCGAATTCGCCGGCATCGAAAAATTCCCGATGTCACCATTCAGTGTAAATTCAGTGCGTAAAACTGTGTAAATATGCACTAGATTTACACCGGCAGTTCTGTATTCAGCTATATGCTTTTTCGAGAGGGGGCCTCGAAAAAATAAAGCTGCCTCATAGCAGAGACAGCTCGAAAAGGCTTATAAATCAAGTATTCCTACAAGGAAGATGACATCAAGGATGCCGCAGAGGATTAAGATCAGAGCACATATTATCAGGATCTTGGCACGCTTCTTCTCTACATCGTGCTCTGTTGTACCGTAGCTGGCTCTCCTGGCCGGTTTGCGTACACGTCCCAACGACATTGCTCTCACCCCCTCTGTTAATCTCCCGTGTTGGTGATTTAGATTATAGACGGATATAAAATTACATACCTTGCATAGATGTGACAATCCATTGACAAATTTCGAAAAACGCTTTACTCAAAATCACTTTTGCGGTAAAGGGCAAATAGGGGAATTACGGGAATAAACTTACAAAAATGCCCTTTTTTCGCCACGGGATAGCCAACATAATCGTTATGATATAATAATGTTGTAATTATGCCCTCACGCAGGGCGTCAACAAACTAGAGGAGCAAACAGGTTTTGAAGCTGGTTGGAGTAAAGGAATTCTATAATATCACGCGCGCTAAGGTCATCTCAGCCGTTAACTGCTGCATAGTCGTATCACTCTGTGCAACGGCTACGTTTGCCGTGGATTCCGCCATTGACCGTTCCGCCGAGGCTGCAAAGGCGGCTGAGACCGCTGAGGTAACAGTCACGGTGGTCTCCTATCCTGAAGGCTACGATCCCGATAACCCGGACCAGACTGACACTTCCGAGACATCCGGTACTTCCGAGTCCGGCGCAGCAACCTCCGGATCCGAATCCTCCGAGACATCTGAGACATCAACCTCCGAAGGTTCTTCCGAGACATCGGCTTCCTCTTCCGCAAGTGAATCCACCTCAGAATCCACAACTGCCACAACCAAGGAAACCACCAAAGAGACGACCAAAGAGACTACAAAGGCTACCACGGCTGAGACTACAAAGGAGAAGATCACCGAATCCGAAGTCTACAAGACCGTTTACGCCACAACGACCGTCAATGTCAGAAAAGGTCCCGGCACCGATTACGACAAGGTAAAGCAGGTATATTCCGGCGACGCTATCGACGTCGTTGCAGAGACATCCAACGGCTGGTACAAGACCGCTAACAGCAACTATGTAAAGAAGTCTCTTACAACCGGCGAAAAGCCCAAGGCTACGGCAACTCCAAAGCCGAAGCCGAAGGCAACAAACACACCGGTGCCCAAGCAGGCAACGGCAACACCCAAGCCTAAGGCTACCAACACTCCTGCACCCAAGCCCAACAGCGAAGGCGTAAGATGCAAGATCACATTCTACGGGCCTCAGAAGCTGAAGGACGGCACTTACAGCAAGTCAACCGCATCCGGCACGACCTGCACCGAAGGCCGCACAGTAGCAGCAGACTGGTCCATCTATCCTAAGGGAACCGTTATCTACATCGAGAACGACCCTCTGGGCGGCGACGGCTATTATACTGTTGAAGATAAGGGCGGCGCGGTCAAGGGCTACATCATAGACATCTACGCTGAAGACGGTGAGACAGGCAACCACGCTACCTGCTATCGCAACGTTTACGTCAAATAAACAAAGATTATTCCAAATACTTTTCGTGAGACATGCGGAAAGTATTTGTATTTTATAGAAGGAACAATTATGAGCAGTAATTCGAAAAGACACAGCTACAAAGACCCCAAGTACAAGAACACAAATCCCGTAAAGATCATACCGTTAGGCGGTATCGGCGAGATCGGCAAGAACATGACTGCCTTTGAGTACAACAACGACATCATAATCGTTGACTGCGGCATGAGCTTTCCTGAAGAGAACATGCCAGGCGTCGACTGCGTGATCCCTGATTTCACATACATCAGGCGCAATCAAGAAAAGCTCAGGGGCATCGTCATCACACACGGCCACGAGGACCACATCGGTGCCCTCCCCTATTTCTTAAGGGAGTTCAAGTGCCCTGTTTTCGGCGGCACGATGGCGATCGAACTCATCAAATTAAAGCTCCAGGACAAGAACGTGCCCATGGAAGGCTTAAAGCTCTCAACCTGCAAGAACGGCGACATCATTCGCTTCGGCAACTCATTCTCTGTCGAATTCATCAGGGTCAACCACTCGATCGCGGACTCCTACGCGCTCTGCATCAACACGCCTGTCGGCAGGATCGTTCATTCGGGCGACTTCAAGATCGACTACACACCGATCAACGGCAAGACCATCAACCTTCAGCGCTTAGGAGAGCTCGGCAAGGAAGGGGTCCTCATGTTCATGTGCGAATCCACGAATGTCGAGATCGAGGGCTTCTCACCTTCCGAAAAACATGTGGGCGAAGCATTTTCGCACTATTTCCGTAAGGCCGAGGGCCGCATAATCGTTGCAACCTTCTCATCGCACGTCCACCGCATGCAGCAGATCATCACCGCCGCCGAGAAATACGGCCGCCACGTCTGCCTGTCCGGCCGCTCGATGGTCCAGGTCTTCAACATCGCAAACCAGCTCGGCTACATCGACATCAAGCCCGACACGCTGATCGACATCGATGCGATCGACAACTATCCCGACAACAAGATCGTCGTCCTGACGACCGGCTCACAGGCTGAGCCCATGAGCGCGCTCACGCGTATGGCTTACTCCTCTCACCGCTCCGTCGACATCACAAAAGGCGACACGGTCATCATCTCCGCTGACCCTATCCCCGGCAACGAGAAGCCGATCTACAGAGTCATCAACGAGCTCTACAAGAAAGGCGCGCATGTCATCTACCAGTCTCTGGCAGACGTCCATGTCTCAGGCCACGCTTACCGCGACGAGCTCATGATGCTCCACACACTGATCAAGCCGCAGTTCTTCATCCCGGTTCACGGCGAATACCGCATGCTCTGCCTCCACAAGGAAATGGCTGAGAGCCTCGGCATGAACGAAGAAAACATCTTCATTCTCGAAAACGGCGACGTCCTGGAACTCACCTCCGACGAAGCAAAGATCGCAGACCACGTTCCCGCATCGCCCGTCCTTATTGACGGCACCGGCACGGTCGACGCCGACGACAGAGTCCTGTCTGACAGGATCCACCTCTCAGAGGACGGCTGCCTCGCGATCGCTGTCACGGTCGATGAAGAGACCGGCGACCTCGCCTGCTCTCCTGCCGTCAATTCCATCGGCTGCTTCGACGAAGACGAGAATCAGGATGTCCTCTACGAACTCATCTCCGACAAGGTAGACGACCTCTTAAAGCAGGCCAGCAACAAGACCGGCAGCGTCGAAGCCTTCCTCCAGAAGCGCAACTTCCGAGAACAGATCAAGAACTTCGTCTACTCCAAATCCGGCCGCCGCCCGATGATAATATTCAACATCAGCTACGTCGGCGGATACAGCGACGACACTTACTACGGGGACAGGTAATTCAGTTTACTAATCTGTCGACTAATAAACTATCGATTAATAACTTACGGACTAAAATGCGGAATAGCTTTTTTAGTCCGTAAATTTTTCAGGATGTGGCATCACTGAAGGCTGAATTTACGTACTAGTTTTCGAAAACAATAAATCAGTCCGTAAATTGTTGCCAAGAATGCGAATTGCAGCGCACAAACTACATTCTAATCCGGGAAAAAGGATTTTTAGTACGTAAAAGCTAAATCAGCCGGGTGCTTATTTATCAGTTTCTGATTACGTCAACAACGTCCTTGACGCGCAGGATCCTGTCGCAGGTGCGGTCGAGCTGCTCGCGGCCGGAGATGTTGATCGTGACGAAGATGCGCGCTTCGGGGCCGTCGACGACGGTGTTGAGCTTGACGATGTTGATCTTCTCCTCGTTGATCTTGTCGAGGACGTCGATGAGAAGGCCGTTACGGTCCATTGCGACTACGACGAGCTGGACATCGTAGCTTGAGAACTTCGCCTTTGAGAGCCACCTTACGGCGACAAGGCGCTGGTACTTCTGCTCGTCCTTCTCGGAGTTGCCGCGGTTCTTTATGATGTTAAGAATGTTCTTGCAGTTTACTTTGTGGATGCCGACGCCCTTTTCCTGGGTGACGTAGCCGATGATCTCGTCGCCGAAGACGGGATGGCAGCACTTGGAAATGTGCGTAGCGATCGTGTCGAGTCCGTTTACCACGACGGCGTCGTTGCTGTGAGCTCTTCTTGCAGCGTCGGTCCTTGCATTCCTGGAAGGCTTTGCAGTGCCGGAAGCTGCGGTCTGGATGTCGACGCCGGTCTGGTGAGGATCGACGCTCAATGCATTTATCTTTGCGACATCGTAATCGACGACCTGCTTGGACGTCTCGGGAGCCTTTGTTTTCGCGTTCTTGGAATTACGGGTCTGGTCAGCTTTGCCGAGTTCGATCGGGAGCTCGTTCGGGCTGTATGCGACGTTGCCGTCAGCGGTTACGCGGTAACCCAGGGCGCGGCGCTCCTCTTCAGGGATATTGCGGATATAGTCGTCACGAAGGCGCGAGAAGACCTTGCTTACGCTGATGGAGCCGTAGCCTAAAGCAGCGAACATGTCGTCGAGATTCTGGAAGTTATTGCGCTTCAGGATGATCTCGATGGACTTGTGCATCAGGAGCTTGGCGGGATCAAAGCCGTTACGTGTGATCTCGTTTGTAAGAAGCTCTCGGCCGGTCGTAATATTGTCGGCGCGGGCTTCACGCTTGAACCAGGAATTGATCTTGGACTTGGCGTTGGCAGTGCGCGCAATTGCGACCCAGTCGCGCGAAGGACCCTTGACGAGCTTTGCGGAAGACTGGATCTCAACGATGTCACTGTTCTTCAGCTCATAGGACAACGGGACGATACGCCCGTTGACCTTGGCGCCGTGCATGTGATTGCCGATGCCTGAGTGGATCGCATAAGCGAAATCGATCGGGCATGAACCCTTAGGAAGCTTAATGACTTCGTGCTTAGGCGTGTATACGAAAATCTCGTCCGGTGCGATATTCATCTTGAACGCTTCCATGAACTCGCCCGAGTCTGTAAGCTCGTTCTGTGAGTCAATGATCTGGCGCATCTCGTTGATCTTCGTGTCGTATCTGTCAGCCTTGAATTCCTGGGAATTGCCGGCTTCCTTGTAATGCCAGTGCGCAGCGATGCCGAACTCCGCGATCTGGTGCATCGCGAACGTTCTTATCTGCACTTCGAAAGGCGTGCCCGTATGGCTGACGACAGTCGTATGGATCGACTGGTACTTGTTCTCCTTAGGCATCGCGATATAGTCCTTAAAACGGCCGGGAACGTGCTGGTACATCTCGTGGATGATACCCAGTACCTGATAGCACTCGATGACTTCGTCAACTATTATCCTGCACGCGAAAAGGTCATAGATCTCATCGATCGTCTTGCCCTTCTCGTGCATCTTCTTGTAAATGCTGTAGAAGTGCTTCGGGCGTCCTTCAATGTCGTAATGAACGATGCCGTTCTCTTCGAGCTTTCCGCGGATCTCGGAAACAACTTCCTCCATGAAGTTTTCTCTCTGGGCACGGTTGCCGTTTACGAGCTTTACGAGCTCATAGTAATCGTCCGGATGGAGATATCTTAAGCAGAGGTCTTCCAATTCCCACTTGATCTTATAGATACCGAATCTGCCTGCGAAAGGAACATAGATATCAAGTGTCTCCTGAGCCTTTTCGATCTGCTTTTCAGGGCTCATGGACTTTAATGTTCTCATGTTGTGCAGACGGTCAGCGAGCTTGATGAAGATGACTCTGATGTCGTCTGTCAGCGCGATGAACATCTTGCGGACATTGGATGCCTGAATATCGACCTTGGAATTGTAGACGACATTATCAAGGCTTAAGTTGAGCTTTGTAACTCCGTCAACGAGGCTGCATACGACAGGTCCGAATTTCTCCGTGACCATGGCGTCGTCGACGATCGTATCTTCTATGGTGTCGTGAAGGAGCGCTGCTTCGATCGTTGCGGAGTCGACCTTTAGGTCGGCAAGGATCAAGGCAACTGCGACAGGATGCGTGATGTAGGGCTCACCCGTCTTACGCTTCTGGTTGCGGTGTGCCTTGAACGCGAAAATGAACGCCTTCTCCATCTCGGCGTTATCTTCTTCGATATCCTTCTCATCGAGATTTGCAGCTCTTGCATACTCGTCGTAGAGCTTCAGTATTTCCTGGAATTTCTCTTCCAGATCAGAAGGGATCTCGGGCTTTATGCTGTCGTCCTGAAGATAAGCGCGTTCGGCCTCAGCCTGCACTTCCTCTTCCGTTACGGCATTAAATTCTTTGTCATTCCTGCCCTTAGTCACCTTGTATTCTCCTATAAACCTCAGAATCACTGAGTTTTACTTTGTCACCCGTCCTTAAGATGTTGAAGCATACCCTCATGGGCTTTATCGTTCTTAAGCGTATCAGCCTGCAGTCAGCGAAAACCTCAAGGCAGCGCTTCAGCTGGAACGGAGTCACCGATACATCATAATTGTTTGACACCAATCTTGCAAGAAGGTCGAGATCTGCCGTCGACATCGCATTTCCTCCGAAACGCTCGATAGCCTTATAGCATGCGCCATACTGCTCGGCAGTCGGTCTCATCTGGCTCGTGATATCCTCGCCCGGCGCCATCTTTGCGATCTGCTCCATCGCAAGCCCGCTCGTATAGAGCTTCTCCGCGATATCCGCCTTCTGCCACATGAATCCCGCCGCCTTCTCAGGCCTGATGTCTTCTAAGTGCAGGCTCAGCGATGTCTCGCCCCTGTAGCAGTATTCGTTCAATGTATAAGCGATGTCGACCTTGTCGCCCGCCCTTAAGATGTTGAAATAATCGCCCATTCCAAAGCCTACGGCAGAAAGGTTCGTCTTGCCCTGCGCGTCAGTCAGGTCAAGCCTTATATGCGCGCCCTGGCTCATCTGCGCTATGCCGGTGATGACAAGTCCCTTAGTTACAAATATCGGCTTCGGATTGCCGATGCCGAAAGGCCTTAACTTGCTGACCTCGTTATATGAATCAAAGTCCAGTCCTTCAGGCGTGATCTCGCACTCTGCGTTGATCGCATCCTCTTCCGACTCCTCGCCGGACTGCCCCTTCTCTTCGTAGATTTTGGCAGACTCGTTTTCGAGCGCCTCCATAAAAGCGCCCATCTCGGTCTTCCTTACAAGAAGTCCTGCAGCCTTCTTATGGCCGCCGAAGTTCACGAGCTTATCCGAGATCCTCTCAAGGCACTCATAAAGGTCAAAATCGCCGAACGCCCTGCCCGAACCCTTTGCGCATCCGGGCTCTGTCGAATCGTCCGTAAACACGAGCGCCGACCTGCCGTAGAACTGTGAGAGCTTGCCCGCAACGATACCGAGCACGCCCTGGTGCCAGTCCTTGCCGTAAACAACGATCGGACCGCATGTATTCGTGAGCGACCATCTGTCCGGCCTCGTCGGGCTCTCCAACTGCGCTCTGGCCTCATCGAAAACCTTGGCCTCGATCTCCTTGCGCTCATCGTTCTGCCTCGTAAGATCCTGCGCGGCATTTTTCGCCTCCGTCGGATTGTTCTCAAGGAAGAGCTTCAAGGCATCAGCCGAATCGTAAAGCCTTCCCGCAGCATTGATGCGCGGCACGAAATTGAACGATATGAACGTCTCATCCAAAGTCTTGCCCGGCGCCAAGAGCATCTCGTTCATGACGCCCACGCCGACATTGGAAGGATTCTTCATGCTCTTAAATGCACGCTTGATTATTGTCCTGTTCTCGTTTGTGACAGATACGAGGTCTGCGATCGTCGCAAGGCCCGCAAGCTCAATGGCCTGGCGCCAGATATTGCCCGTTACCTTGTACTTTCCTTCTTTTCCCAGCGCCTCAACGAGCTTTAACGCTACGCCCGCGCCGCAAAGATCGATAAAAGGATAAGTATTGTCCGGCCTCTTCGCGCAGATAACGCAGTCAGCCGGAGGCAGCTCGTCCTTAACATTGTGGTGGTCGGTAACGATCACCTTGATCCCGCGGTTCTTAAGCTCCTGCACCGTATCGACATTGGTAACGCCGCAGTCAACCGTGATGACGAGATCAGGGTTCTTCTCAATGACCTTATCCATGATCTTCTCCGTAAGACCGTAGCCGTGCTCGGACCTGTGCGGAACGATGTAACTGACCTTAGCCGAATGGCTCCTGAAATACCTCACCAGGATCGACGTCGCCGTAACGCCGTCGCAGTCATAATCGCCGTAGACAAGGATCTTACCGTGGCGGTCCATCATCTCATTGATGATTCCGACAGCCTTGCGCATGTCATTATAAAGGAACGGATCGTGCCAGATACCGTCATCCTCAGACAAAAACTGCTCTACGGATTGTCCCTCGGTTATACCGCGATTCTTAAGCAAAACATTAAGGAGCGTACCGGCATCCCCTACTTTTTGGGACGCCGATAAGCGCCAGTTCTTACCGGTCAATAACATAACTATAATCTCAACTTTATCTTTATTGGCTTTATTATAGCCGAATTGACGCGCATTTACAAAAAGAGGCGCCTGTCGGTTTTGAGACCAGTCTCAACTTTTGCAATTTAGTCTCAATCTGCTCTGAAAGGGTTGAAATGTGCCTTGCCGACGCACTAGAATATGAGGTGTATAGGCGTCTTCAAACTGCGCGACGTACTAATTTATTAAAAATCAGTTTTAGTCCGTAATTTTTGAGTTCCAAAATAGACATTCACAAGTCTTTTACGTACTGGTTTTCGAAAACATCTAATTAGTCCTTAAATTTTGAGCCAGCCTTACACCAGACTGGGGTTCAACGACGATGACCCGGAATTTTATACGGCGAATGGCGAGCGCGTAAGGTCGAAGTCGGAGATCCTGATCGCTGATGCGCTGCGGCGGCATGATGTGCCGTACCTTTGTGAATACCCTGTGTATAACAATGGCGTGATATTTGCGGCGCCTGATTTCAAGTGTCTGAACAATAGGCTTAGGAAAGTGTACTATTGGGAGCATCTGGGGATGCTCGGCGATCAGGATTACGCTGACCGGAACGTCAAAAAGATGGATAAATACATACTTGCAGATGACTTTGATGAGAACCGGCTGATACTGACATTTGAGACTGACAGACATCCGCTGAACACCAAGGTGATCGAGGCAAAGATCAGGAAGTATCTGCTGTGAACACGGCTATAAAAAAGAGGTTGCCCGTTCGGACAACCTCTCGTTAAAGTCTTATTAATGCTTTCTCTTACGAGCTGCTTCAGACTTCTTCTTTCTCTTTACAGAAGGCTTCTCGTAATGTTCTCTCTTACGAACTTCTGCAAGAACGCCTGACTTTGCGCAAGAACGCTTAAATCTGCGAAGTGCACTGTCAAGGGACTCGCCTTCCTTAACTTTAATCTCAGACATCTTTATCCCCCCTCTCTTCGCGTGGATTTCAAACTCGCATATTATATAGGACGTCCACTAATAAGTCAAACATCCGGTATAAAATGGCCGGTGATCATTTGCGGATATATACGATATAAGGTTCTGTTTCCAGTTCGCCAAACTTAAAGATCATGTGGCTGTCAAACTTGTAGACATCATAATCCTGCCCGAATTTCTCGTAATAGCGGAATGTCACGAAGACATCAGGATATTCCTTAGTAAGCTTGTCATTAGGAACGTTATAGCTCCATATGAAGTATGCCTTGCCACAGGTATCGTTAGTATAGAGAGGTTGGTCGTAATAAGGCGATAACGCTATTGCATTAAAGCCCTCACGGTCAATAACGGCTCCTTCTCCGGCATAAGGCCTTAAGAATTCCGCGATTTCCTTGGCGGGCGAATAGGCATGCTGATGCTCATAATAAACCGAATAGACGCCGGCCGCACATTGAACTGCAAGCAGCATAACCACCATGATGTTGGCAAGAACATTGGCAGGCTTTTCAAAGGGGCGTTCCGTCTTTTTAAAATCGTCGCGGAAGATCATGAGCAAAGATACCAGAAGGAAGAACAGGTATGTCATGTGCCATTCTCTCTGGTAAACAACTGCCATGAAGATGATCAGCGGTGCCGTCATCACCAGAGCCTGAATAAGAATGCGGCGGAAGTAATAGACGAACAATGCAAGCATCAGAGCCAGGAAGATGTACCGGAGTGCTGTGTTTTCGATATTGAACAACAAGGCATTCGTGGCATTTTTGGAAAGCGAATACTTGTTCAAAGCTGTTGAGCAGTCATCCGGCGGCAGTGACAGATAAGACATCACGAGGATCACTATGCCCGTTCCGAAAAACGGTAAGAGATACTTTTTATAAGCAGGGCCTTCGAACCGTTTCTTCAGCATTATGATGAAGTCCCACAACATGAATGAACATGAGATCACAACGCCGAAAGAACTGGTTATTGCCAGCAAAAACAGCGCCAGATGATATCTGACCGGCACATCAAAACGCTTCTTGTAAAAGATCACGATCAGCATCATGGCCGGGAAGACCATAGCATACTGCCTTGCAACCACGCTGTTCTGATAAACGACAAAAAACGAGAACGGCAGCATGATCTTTGACCACAGCGGCGCGTCCGTGAAGAACAGCAGAATAACGCCGATTGCAGAGAACACGAGCGGTATCACGAACATGTGGTCATAATCAAGTCCTGCCAGCTGGAACGCTTTGTTTATAAGGTGCCAGGTGGGCAATGTTCCTTCGTATTTTACGGCCTTCAGAAGGTCGATCAGATTATTGTTGTCGCGTGCGATAAGCCAGCTCTGGGCTTCATCTGCCCATGGCTCGTGATGGAGCCCCGCAAAAACTCCCATGCAGACAAAAGCCGCAAAGACTATTCCGTAGATTATCCATATTTTCCGGGGCTTTATCTTGTTCATAAAAGATCAGGAGAAAAACTTCAAAACCCTTATGGCGAAGCCCATGTCAGCTTCCCTGTTGTGCGCGGATACGTCCTTCCTGTTGTGGATCTCTTCGCGGTTCTTGTGATAGAACTCGTAGGATCTTAAGAGCATATCCTCGTTCTTCATCGTAGGCTCCCAGCCCAGTTCCCTCTTCAGTTTGCTCGTATCGAAGATGAATGTGGAAGATATCATATTGTACTGATATACGCCGAGAGGCGAGATCCCGAGATGATAACATGCCTTCATCATGAACTTGGCAAATCTCGGCGGGAAATGCGCGAGCTTCGACTTCGATGTGGAATGATCGACGACATACTGGTAAGTATAGTTAAAGCTCTTTACGTCATCAGATCCGATATTGAAGACATCGCTCCTGTCATGCCCCAGAGCGAGCTCACATGCACGCGCGAGGTCCTTTGCATAGATAAACTGGTAACGGTTCTCGCCGTTTCCTACAAGCCAAAGCTTTTTATTGTCATCAACGAATTCATAAAGGATCGCAAGAAGTCCAAGACGGCCCTCGTCCATGATGGTGGGGCACCTGAAGATGATCGCGTTTACCTTGTCCTGCGCAGACATAAGGATCTTCTCGCCTTCAAGCTTGGATCTGCCGTAGATCTCAACGGGGGCAGGCTCCTCTTCTTCTGTTACGGGGTAATCGAAATTCCTTCCCCAGAGGCAGTTGGTCGACGTGAATATGATCTTGCCGACACCGTGCTTTATGCACATATCAAGGATGTTCTGCGTGCCATCCACATTGGAGCTCCAGAGCTCCTTCATCATCTTGCGTTCATGCGCGAGCATTGCGGCAAGGTGGAAAACAGCGTCGAACTTATACTCGGAAAAAGTCTTCTCAAGGAGTTCTTTGTCTCTGATATCGCCTTTGATGCTGATGAATCCTTCGTCCTTGTATTCGCTGTTCACAAGATCGATGTTGACGAGCTTATGCCCCTTTGAGACCAGATAACGCGAAAGTATCTGACCGAAGAAACCCGAACCGCCTGTAACTAAATATGTGCCCATAAACCAAGTCCTTCTTTGAAGTTTTATACGCCTAAGAAAACAAGCAGATCTTTCACAAGGAATGCAGCGACGAAGCCGATCGAGATCGCAGGTGCAAGGGAGAGCTTTCTTTTGCGGGCTCTGCACACGATCGCGAAAACAATACCCAGCACGACTGCAACGCCCATGGCGATGACCGAGCCCTTAAAGCCAAGGAAGATCAAAAGGCACATGGCAAGCTTAGCCGGGCCGTAGCTTACTTTGGTCTTCAGGATCTTACCTGCTATAGCAGTGCCGATAGAGATCAGGAGTCCTGCCGACAACGATGCGATAACGCCCTCAAAAGCGAATCTCTGTATGTCGGGCCTGAAGCCTGCGCTTAAGATCCAGACGACAAGGATCGCTGCAAGGAACCCGCCGGGAATGACGCCCGAATCCCAGTCAGCCAGAGACAGGCCCAAAAGGAGCATCTCAAGCGCCAGTGCTGATATGACAGCAGCATCGACGACGCCGTGAAGCGCGAGAGTTACAGCGAAGAGAACGCCTAAGATGATCTCGAAGATCAGGTCTCTGGGCGGAACCTTCGAGCCGCAGTATCTGCACTTTCCTTTGAGCGCGATATATGAAACGATCGGGAAAAGATCAGCCGTGGATAATTCGTGTCCGCATGTATCGCAGTGGCTGTGGCCTAACATCCAGTCCTCACCGCGGACGACACGCCATGCCGTGCAGGTTATGAAGCTTGCAAATACAGCTCCGAACAAAAAAGCCAAAAAGATCAGGTAATAGCCTACAAAAGGTATCTGAAACAACGGGTATGAAAAATCCAAGATCGGTAGTCCTCCTTATGTAGACCTCTATTTTTTAATTATAAAGTATTTTCGCGAATTGTGGCGAAAAAGTGTCAAAACTTCTTCGATAAAATTAACAGATAACATTCACAGGAAATAAAAAACGGGCTGTGTAACAATGTTACACAGCCCGCAGATATGCTGAACTATTGAATTATCAGGTTCATACCTTAAAGGTGAATGCCTTCTTGCCGGTAAGTCTTTCAGTGAGGCTGTCGGGCTGACCGAAGCCTGCATAGACTGTAACATCACCTGAAGGAGCGACCTTCTCGCCCTTATCGTTAACGACTTTGAAGCTCTCGGCAGGGATATTGAATTCAATCGTGCCTGAAGCGCCTGCTTCGAGATTGATCCTGCCGAATGCGGCAAGTCTGGTATTCAGAACTTCGTTGGGGTCTTCAGCCTTCATGTAGATCTGGATGACTTCAGATGTACTGATGTTGCCGGAATTCGTAACAGAGACCTTTACATTAACTCCGCTGCCCTTATCACCTGTGTGATCGACAGAAGTGATGTCCAAATTGCCATATGTAAGACCGAAGCCGAACGGATAGAGCGGCTCTGTCTCAAGATAACGGTATGTTCTGCCCTTCATCGAGTAATCCTCAAAATCAGGAAGATCATTCGTATCCTTGTAGAAAGTAACAGGGAGCTTGCCTGAAGGATTTACCTTGCCGAAGAGGATGTCACCTATCGACTGACCGCCCCTTGCGCCCGGATACCATGCCTGAAGGATGGCAGAGGACTTGTCATTCAGAACGCTCAAATCCATTGCAGAGCCTGCCATTACAACGGTAATGAAGGGCTTGCCTGATGCGATGACGAGATCTATGAGCTTGCGCTGCGTCTTGGGGAACAGGAGATCCGGCTTGTCTCCGGACTTATACATGTTGCCCTGGTCGCCTTCTTCGCCTTCGAGATTCTCGTTAAGGCCGATGACAAGAACAACAAGATCAGATCTGTTCATAACAGCTTTTGCTTCCGCAAGCCTGTGGTACTCGCGTGACAGAACATCCGGCTTCGGAGTGCTGATGTCGCAGCCTTCGGAATAGAGGATCCTCACGTTCTCTCCTGCGGCGTTCCTGATGCCCTCTAAGGCCGTGATGTACTCTGAAGATGTTCCATAGTAGTTTCCTATGAGGCAGGCTCTGGAATCAGCGTTAGGGCCGATTACGGAGATGACCTGCTTTTTGCTGCCATCAAGAGGAAGGATGCCGTCGTTCTTAAGGAGAACGATGCTCTCGTCGGATGCTCTTTTCGCGACCGCGAGATTATCCCTTGTCTCAACATCAAGGTAGTTAAGGCCGTCAAATTCGGTCTCGTCGAACATGCCCAGGATGAATCTTGTGGTAAAGAGCCTTACGGCAGCCCGCCTTATTGTCTCTTCAGTAATGAGGCCCTGCTTGTAAGCGCTCATAAGGTGGATATAGGTGCAGCCGCAGTTAAGGTCGCACCCTTTGTTAAGGGCGAGTGCGGCGCTCTCTTCGCTGGTCTTTGTTACCTTGTGGTGCTCGTGGAAGTCTCTGATCGCCCAGCAGTCGGAAACGATATGGCCTTCGAAACCCCACTTGTCGCGGATAACGTCCTGCAGATAGGAGTGACCGCAGCAGGGTTCGCCGTTGGTCCTGTTATAAGCACCCATCACGGACTCGACCTTTGCTTCCTTCACGCATGCCTCGAAAGCGGGCATGTATGTCTCATAGAGATCCTTATCGCTGCATGTAGCGTTGAACTGGTGCCTTAAAGCCTCAGGTCCGGAGTGGACAACAAAGTGCTTTGCGCATGCAGCGGACTTCATGTATTCGCCGTCGCCCTGAAGTCCTTCGATAAAAGGAATCGCGAGCTTTGAGATAAGGACCGGATCTTCGCCGTATGTCTCCTGGCCTCTGCCCCACCTGGGGTCACGGAAGAGGTTTACGTTAGGTGACCAGAATGTGAGTCCCTTATAGATGTCACGGTCGCCGTTGGCCTTGTATTCGTTATATTTTGCACGGCCTTCGTTGCCGCAGACCTCACCGACTTCGCCCATGAGCTCTGTATCAAAGGTCGCACCAAGACCGATCGCCTGAGGGAAGCTCGTAGCCGTTCCTGCTCTTGCTACGCCGTGCAGTGTCTCGTTCCACCAGTTGTACTCCGGGATGCCCAAGCGGTCGATCGCAGGAGAATCGTATCTGAGCTGCGAGCATGCCTCTTCAATGGTCATCTTACTTACTAATTCTTCAGCTCTTTGCTTTGCTTTTTGTCTGTCCATAAGCGTTATTCTCCTGTCTGGAAAGTGATAAGTAAATTTTACAGTATGCTGAATTGATTATGTATCACATTCTGCTTGATATTTTACAGATTTTGCTATTTTTATGCCCGAACAGGCTTGAAAATGACTAAATCAGTATATAAAATTGTAACATTCACTTTTATTGATGGGGATTAATAATGCAGTTTAACGATAACTCCGTTCCCGGTAAGTATCAGCAGCCTATCGGCAGTTTTGCCGGCAGGATCGTCAGCAACGACGTTGAAGAAGTTGATTTCATTCCGGGCGCCAACATGCGCATCTGGTATAACAACCGTTCCGAGGACTACCCTGTCCACAAGCACAGTTGTCTTGAGATTACGATTCCGATCGAGAAATCCTATACCTACATCTTCGATGACAGAACGATAATCCTTAAGGAGAAAGAGATCCTTATGGTACCGCCGGACATGCTCCACAAGATCGCGGGAACCAGATCCGGCATCAGGTTTATCTATCTGTTTAATATCGATTTTTTGCAGGGGCTCTTCGATTACGATGAGTTCAGAAAGATAATCAAGGAACCTCTTCTCATTACTCCCGAGACACATCCGGAAGTATACAGCCTCATCTTCGAGAGATTCATGGAGATCAACGATCTCTACTTCTTCTACTCGACTACTGTAAAAGAGATGTCCATTTACAGCAAGCTGATGGATGTATTCGGAATGCTCATGAAGAAGGATTATTCCGACAGCCTCGTTGTCGTCCAGAACGACAAGCAGCGCGAAGTCTACATCAAGTTCAAGTCACTTGCCGAATGGCTCGCAATGCACAGCTCAGAGAACGTCTCAATGGATGAGGCAGCAACTCACGTCGGTTATTCGAAGTTCCACTTCGCACGCCTCTTCAAGGAATATACCGGCATGACTTTCAACGACTATCAGACGACATTAAAACTTAAGGAAGTCGAAAGGCAGCTCACCGATACCGATCTTCAGATCAGTGATATCGCGATGTCCTGCGGATTCAACAACCTGACTTCATTAAGCCGCTGCTTTAAGAAGCAGTACGGGTGCTCACCCTCACAGTTCAGGAACAGGATGAGACGGTTAAAGAAGAAATAAAAGTGCTCCTTCACTTTTATCGGATAAGGGTCGGTACATCTCCTCGAGTACCGGCTCTTATTTTTTGCCTGTCCCCCTTTTTCGCGCGCCCGAAAAAACTGACATAAAAAAACTGCGTCTTTGGGGAGGCAATGTCCAAAGACGCAGTGTGTTGTTTTGTAAATTGTTTAGCCGAGACTTAAACCTACTATATATGCGAAGTAAGTATTAAGACTTGACACCGCCCAATGCTACACCTTCAACGATGTACTTGGAGAGGAAAGCGTAAACGACGATAAGAGGAAGGACTGTGATAAGGAGTCCTAAGTAAATAGCGCCGTACTCTTTCTTATAGATATCACCATTGAGCAAGGATACCATGACCGGGAGAGTCTTCTTATTCTTATCCGTTAAGAGGATCATAGGTGAGAAGAGGTTGTTCCAGCTTCCTACATAAGCGAAGATAGCCTGTGTAGCGATAGCGGGCTTCATGAGCGGGATAACGATCTGGTTAAAGATCCTGAACTCGCCTGCACCGTCGATTCTTGCAGACTGTACGATCTCCATTGAGAGGGAAGCCTGCAGGTACTGACGCATGAAGAATACTACCATAGGAGCAGCGATGGAAGGGAGAATGAGAGCTGAAAGCTTATTAACCAATCCAATGGTGTATGCAAACTGGAAGAAACCGATCATTGTAACAGTACCAGGGATCATCATGACTGCCATGATCATAGCGTTGAATCCCTCTCTGAGCTTCCACTCATATGCTGTGATCGCATAAGCCGTAAGGCTGGAGAAGTAAACGTTAAGGATCGTGCTCAATGTTGCAACGATAAAGGAGTTTCTGAAACCTACGCCGGGGTGGAAAGCATCCTTACTTGTGATCTGCTTCCAGTTGAATGCGAGGTTCTTAAACGGCTCCTTTGAATAGAGCGACAATGTGCTTGCCTGAACTTCGTATGTGTTCTTGTAAGAGTTACAGATCAACATAACGAATGGGAACAGCGTCATGATAGAGAAAAAGATTGAGACGACATAGATTACAACCTTAAGAGCTGTCTCATTCCTTTTAATAGAATGTAATTTTACGTCATTAGCCATATCTATTCACCTCAAAAACCTTTCTTCGCTGCTTTGAGCTCCATCTTTCTAAGCTTCTTGAGCTTAGCTTCATCCTTATCTCTGAGGATGTAGAAGACGATAGCAGAGAGAACAACGATAACAAGGAACAAGATGACAGAAGCAGCTGCAGCTCTGTTATAGAGGTAACTACCGTCAAATGCCTGGTTTCTAATGTACATATTTGTTGTAAGAGCCGCACCGTTAGCTGCCTTAGGGCCTACCAACAACTGCGGAATATCGAACATATTAAGTCCGCCGATGAGTGATGTTACGAGAACGAACAACATGATCTGGCGAATACAAGGAATAGTTACCTTGAAGAATGTCTGAACTCTGTTCGCACCATCGATTTCTGCAGCTTCGAAGATCTCGGGGCTGATACCGATAACACCTGCGATGAGGTTTACCATTGTATGACCATACCACTGGAAGAACTGAACGAAAGCAACGATGAGCTTGATAGGCCAGTCATTGATCAGGAAGTTGTAGGGCTGATTAGCGTTGAAGAGCTGGTTGACAGCACCTACCGGGTAACCGAACAGCTTCTGGAACAAGATAGCCATTGAAGCTGCTGTGATGATGTTAGGCATATAGAAAAGGATCTTGAATAAACCTGTTCCCTTAACCTTGGATCTTCTGTCTGTAAACCATGCGGTAAACAAGAGAGCAAATCCGATCTGAGGAATGAAGTTCAGAATCCAGATGATCCATGTGTTTTTAAATGCCTTATGGAATGTCTTTGATGTTAATACATCAGTAAAGTTGGTGAAAAGATTCTTACCAACACTAGGGAGCCAGTGCCACTCTGTGTTACCTGCACCCTTCAAATCTGTAAATCCGAGCACGAATGTATAGATGACCGGATAAAGTGTAAAAATGCAAAATGTTACGATGAACGGAATTGAGAAAATGTAACCGTATTTTGCATAATTGACAAGTTTTTTGTTTCTCATTACAGCCTCCTCTAAGTTTTAAAAACGGCAGGGTAAATACCTGATCTACCCTGCCGTCACAGCATCTAAAAATTAGATCCTATTAGAAGGAGAGGTTATCCTGAACGTTCGTCTTGAACTGCTCGATAGCACCTGCTCTATCTGTGTTGCCTTCTGCATACTGAGAAGCAGCATCTGTGAAGTAACCATTGATGGTCTCATCATACTGTGTCATAGCCTTAGCAGAAGCATACTGGTTACCAGCGATGAATGCAGGGAATACGTTCTGGCCGCCGCAGAAGTCGAGCTTACCATCGGACTTAGCCATAACTGTAGCAGAAGCTACTGTATCCTTAGCTGTTGCTGTTGCAGGATCGTTGTCCCAGTCTACAGATCCGTTAGCCCAGAGATACTGGAGACCTGTATCAGAAGAGTCAAGAGTGATCCACTCGATGAGCTCTGCAACGCCTTCCTTCTTGTCTGTGTCCTTGCTACCAAGAACCCATGTGCCGCCCCAGAAGAAGCCTACCGGCGGAGCGCAAACTCTCCACTGACCGAATGTGCCTTCACCAGCCTTGTTTCCACCGGAGTTACCGATCATAACGTAGTTGATGAGCCAAGCAGGTCCGAAGAATGCGAATACCTTCTGAGCGCCTTCGCCCTTCATGTCAGCATACCAAGCCTCAGACCAACCAGCTGCGTCGTTAGACCAACCGTTGTCCTTGAGCTGCTTAGCGATGTCGAGGTACTGCTCTCTCTTAGGGTCGATGTTGAGCTGACCGTCTACGATCCAAGCTGTATCTGCGGACTTCTCGCAAGCGTTCCAAATGTCACCAGCACCAGAAACTGCTGCATAGCCCTTTTCCTTGAGCTTAGCTGCTGCTTCGAAGAACTTGTCCCACTTACCGGAACCAGCGCCTACGATCTTCTCGATCTCAGCAGGATCATCTGTGCCGAATGTATCCTTAGCAACTTCTGCGTTGTAGATCATAGCGCAGCCTGTAGCCTGATAGCCGAGAGCTACGAGATCGCCACCACGAGAACCTACTTCGATTGTGTACTTAGCGATGTCAGCTTCCTTGATCTTAGCATCTACATCGATGCCGAGTTCCTTGTATGTAGCTGCGAACTTAGCCATGTCACCCTGAGAATACTTGAGGATGAATGCTGCCTCTGCTGCATACATATCAGGAGCTGTGTCTCCACCTGCTACGAGAGCGTTGTCGAGAGCTGTCTGATAAGCACCACCGTCTGTAGCGATGATTGTACACTCAACTGTGTACTTCTGACCGAACTCGGGCTTCTGCTTAACATACTGACCTACCATCTTCGGGATCTCGTCTGTGAATGACCAGAGATTGATCTTCTCAGAACCTGTACCGAATGTCATAGTACGCTTTTCTGTAGCTGTTGTGTCTGTGGGCTGGTCACCTGTCTCTGTAGGTGCCGGCTCACTACCGCCATTTCCACTAGTAGCTGCCGTAGTTTCGCCGCCGTTGCCGTTACAACCTGTAGCGAGTGCTGCGACCATTGCTAATGAAAGAACACTGGCAATAACCTTTTTCATAAAGTTTCCTCCTTAATGAAATTGTTCCGGGCCTCTTGGCCCTTCTACATTGTAAATATTAGTCAAAAACGGAATATGTTTCTCCACATTTCTTGCTACAATTTAACCACAGTTATACAAATCTTGCGTTTTTTGAGTATTTTGTACAATTTTTGCTTTCGCAGAAGATAAATTGCATAAAAAGGAGTGTAAGGTGTCGCATTTTCGACAATGCATTTAAGACTCTATTGTGCAAATCGCTCCTTAGGTGCGCAACTTCCGTGGTTATGTGGTAGTATTTGTATGTTTATTATATATAGAACAAGAGGAAATTGATATGGCAGATAAAAAGAAGGCACCTCCGGCACGTCCTTCGTTTTTCAACCCTAAAAGTGCAGCAACCAGATTTCTTACCGGTTTAGCTAATCTGATTATAGTTAACTTATTATTTATAATAACTTGTATACCGGTCTTTACCATCGGTGCTTCCCTCACGGCGCTCTACAGGATCACGATCGCAATACTTGCCGGCGACAACCCCGCCATCTTCAGGGATTATTTCAAGGCGTTCCGCGACAACTTCCTTAAAGCCACCCTTCTGGAGCTTTTTTATGCGGCAGTTTCCGCATTCTTCATTGTTCAGATCGTGCTATGCAATCTCATGCTCCCGCCCGAGACAGCAAGATGGGTTGTGTTCTGCCCGTACTTCTTCCTTTTCGTGATCCTGGCAAACACATTCTATTCATTCCCGATCCTGGCATGGTTCGAAGAAACGTTCTTCCAGATCCTCAAGAACTCGCTTCTGCTCTCGATAACCAACGTACCCGTAACCATCATGTATGTAGTCATCTCAGGAGGTCTCGCATATGCTCTGTGGCAGTTCCCTTCCCTTACCATGAGCCTTCTGATCTTCCTCGGCATCTCGATAATCGCCGCTTTCTACTCGATATTCCTTAAGAGGATCTTCGAGAAGCTCGGTGCCGAGATCTCCTTTGTCGACAAGGAAGGCGACGGAAGACTAGGATAATAAACGGTTTTGTAATTTCCTGATATAGGGCCGTCTTACTCGATGAGACGGCCTTTTTTATGTAGTTATGGGTGTCATGGACAGGAAGCGCATGCAAGGATCGCGGCTTATTTTGCAAGACGTCTGACCGTACGTTTTCCGGGCTCAAAAACGTACGATTTTGCGTGTTGCAAAGTGCAAGCAGCTTTTTCGTACGTTTTCCGGGCTCAAAAGAGTACGATTTCACCCTTTGCACATTTTCACCACACGGGCAACATTCAGCGAACCCCGGAACCGAACGCAAAGATCAAAAAAACGGCGCCTTCGCAGTGAAGACGCCGTCACTATTTTCGAATACTTCGAATAAGAAATCAGATCTTAGCCTTGATCTGGTTGTAGATACCCTCAGCGTCAAGCTGGAATTCCTTCATGAGGGCGCCTGCAGGGCCGCTCTTGCCGAATCTGTCATAGACGCCGATCTTTGTAACCTTGACAGGATACTCTTCAGCGAGAACATCACATACTGCGCTGCCCATACCGCCGATAACGGAGTGCTCTTCAACTGTGAATACTCTGTTAGTCTTCTTGGCGAACTCAAGGACAGTATCCTTGTCGATGGGCTTGATCGTGTGGATGTTTACGACTGCAGCACTGATGCCGTCAGCAGCTAACTTCTCAGCTGCTCCGAGAGCCTCAGCTACGCATACGCCGCAAGCGAAGATGACCATATCTGTGCCGTCCTTGAGGACAACTGCCTTGCCTACTTCAAACTTGTAGTCAGGATTGTCGTTGATTACAGGTACAGCGGCTCTTCCGAATCTCATGTAGAAAGGTCCTTCTGTCTCAGCAGCAGCGAAAACAGCAGCCTTGGCTTCGATGTCGTCGGAAGGAACGATAACTGTCATGCCCGGGATAGTTCTCATAAGAGCGATATCCTCTAAGCACTGGTGGGAAGCACCGTCCTCACCTACCGTGATGCCGGCATGTGTAGCGCCGATCTTAACATTGAGGTGGGGATAACCTATTGAGTTTCTTACCTGCTCGAAGTTTCTGCCTGCTGCAAACATAGCGAAAGATGAAATGAACGGGATCTTGCCGCATGTGGAAAGACCTGCAGCGATGCCTGTCATGTTTGCTTCTGCAATTCCGCAGTCGATATGACGATCCGGGAATGCCTTCTTAAATGTGGAAGTCTTTGTTGCGCCTGCGAGGTCGGCATCAAGAACTACCACGTTGGGGTTCACTTTACCGAGCTCTGCGAGTGCGTTACCATAGCTCTCACGTGTAGCGATTTTTACTATATCTCCCATGATCATACCTCTGCTTCATATTTTGCTAACTGCTCATCAAGCTCTTTCATAGCCTGCTCGTACTCTTCGTCAGAAGGAGCCTTGCCATGCCAGCCTGCCTGATTTTCCATGTAGGAAACGCCCTTGCCCTTGGTTGTCTTCATGATGATAGCCGTAGGCTTGCCCTTGCATTCCTTAGCCTTTGCGAATGCATCTCTGATCTGGTCGAAATCGTGACCGTCGATGCAGATCGTGTTGAAGTTGAATGCTTCGAGCTTCTTGTCAATCGGATAAGGTGAGCAAACGTCGTCGATCTTACCGTCGATCTGAAGTCCGTTGTTATCGATAACTACTGTAAGGTTGTCGATACCCTTTGCGCCTGCGAACATGAATGCTTCCCAGATCTGGCCTTCCTGGATCTCACCGTCGCCCGTAAGAGCATAGACTCTGTAGGAATCACCGTTGAGCTTTGCAGCAAGAGCCATACCTACCGCAGCGGAAACGCCCTGGCCTAAAGAACCTGTGCTCATGTCTACGCCGGGAGTCTCTGTCATGCAGGGATGTCCCTGGAGGTAGGAACCGAGCTTACGGAGTGTCTTAAGGTCTTCTACGGGGAAGAATCCTCTGTATGCGAGTGTGGAATAAAGGCCCGGAGCCGTGTGACCCTTGGAGAGAACGAATCTGTCTCTGTTAGGATCTTTCGGATTCTTAGGATCAATGTTCATTTCTTCAAAATAAAGAAAAGTGAACATATCTGCTGCGGAAAGTGATCCGCCCGGATGGCCGGACTTTGCACTGTGAACTGCTTCAACGATTCCCTTGCGAACCTTTGTCGCTGTGATTTGAAGTTCTTTGTTGTTCATTTTAGGTTTTCCCTTTTCTTAATGATTTATTCTTCAAGCTTGAGACATACGGAAGGGCTTGACCCATAGATCAAGCCCCACCATACATATCCAAACTATATCAGTTGAACGGTGCGTTGAAAGGATTTTCCTTCGGATATCTGTCGCCTGCGGGCTTGTTGTAGCCGATGTCGCAAGGGCAAATGCCAAGATATGTGAAGAGGTTATAGAGAGCCTTTCCATAGTGGCCGAATGCAACTGCGCCGTGGTGAGGGAAGTTCTTCTCGATAAGGAAGTATCTGTAGAATCTGCCCATCTCCTTGATAGCGAAAACGCCGATGCCGCCGAAGGACTTAGTAGCAACAGGGAGAACCTCACCCTCTGCAACGTAAGCTCTGATCTGACCGTCAGATGTGGACTGCAGTCTGTAGAATGTGATGTCACCGGGAGCAATGTCGCCCTCGAGAGTACCGTTTGTAACCTCTACAGGGAGAGCACGAGCCATGATCATCTGGTTCTTCATCTCACAGAAAGCAAGCTTCTTGGAGCATGTGTTACCGCAGTGGAAGCCCATGAATGTATCTGTGAACTTGTAGTCGAACTTGCCCTTGATGGACTCGTCGTACATGTCGTGAGGTACGGAGTTGTTGA
>Ga0310695_10002277_pt1 | contig 41112 bp, 34 predicted proteins | sample RumenRJG_04DNA_FD_203882 | JGI IMG/M metagenome (GOLD analysis project Ga0310695, IMG submission 203882) | Bovine rumen microbial communities from Lethbridge, Alberta, Canada - RJG_04 (v2) (version 2) | ecosystem: Host-associated > Mammals > Digestive system > Stomach > Rumen | place: Canada...
CCATCGCCGATGGTACTGCAATGCAATGCGGGAGAGTAGGTAGCCGCCTTCTTTTTGAGAGAGAAGCCCCGATTTCTTACGAAGTCGGGGCTTTTTCTTTTTGGTGAATCTTAAATGATGATGTTTTAATGTCTGTTTGTATCGTTGTTTTCGATGGTCTTTACGAAGAAGTATGTTATAATCTATAGGAAAGACCTAAGCGCAGATCGTAATAGTAAGAATCTACATTCTCTTGATACTTATATACCGACTTGCGGAGGAAGTAGTTTAATGAGGCCTTGAAATGGATGTTGCCAGTGCACTTGATATCCAATGTTGGACGGATTATAAGGAAAGTGCAATGTCCTTTTTCTCCACCGCTTCTTCCAGTTTTCAGCGAAAACTTTTTAAGATCAGGTTTCTTCTCGAGCTGATAATCTTCGTAGCCTTTCCAAACGAAGAGGTAGTGGTGTCCAAAATCAAGGCTAAAGCAGAATCGATCCTTATATGATAATTCATTCAAGAGTTTGATGTTATATCCACTGCCCATGTTGTAGTCACGGTTGCAGTAGTCGCTGGTGTATGCACCCATCATGACCAGGTTGCTTTGCAGTTGTTGCTTGAATTGAAGATTGCCAAAATGCTGCCATGTAAAGGCAGGGCCCATCGCTGCCGATTCATTGAAGCGCAGGAGGGAAGATCTGTTGCCTTTGATGGCATATTCTTTTTCGTAGTTGTAATAACTGAAATCCAAATTGAACGAAAACAGGGCTTCCGTTTTAGGCTTGTTCAAGATTTGCCATCCTATCATTCGTCCATTGACTGTCAGTTCATTGATGAGTGCTCGTTTATGGGGAAGGGTAAGAAATATTCCCATACGGAACTTATCGTAAAATGAGCCATCGGTTTCTGTGTCATGACCATAGTCAGATTCCAAACTTAGAAAAGCCTCATTTGAGGCGCTGTTTCCTTTTCCGCGGAAATGACTATAGCCAAGCGAAAGGTCAATCTTGTAAGGAATAGCCTCGCGATCGTGATAGAGATATTCCTGATCCTTCACCTTCCATGCATCACCGTAGATGATGCGGTTCAGTCCGCTCATTGGATTGAGAACAGCACTGAAAAATTCACGGCCAAGACGGTTGAACCCACGTTTTTTATCGTTGAGCGGCAATTTCGCCATCTTAGTCATCATCTCGCCTAGGGCAATACCGCCAATGGTAGTAGAAAAAACATCGTTGATAGAAGGGTAGTCGGTTTCTGTGAACTCTTCCCAGAAGAGACATCCCGCTAAAGCGCTGAGCGATGATACCCACACAGGTAGGTTGTTGCTTCGGGCGGCAGTATAATAGATAGCACCATGATAAGGATGCCCTGCAAAGTTTGTTTCGAAGTGGTCAGTGTCGAATTTGAATCCCCTACGAAGGTTTGTCTTGATAAAGCTGAAATCTTCAATGCAATATTCACGTTTCAGAATCCAGCGGTCAGCGGAATAGACAGCCACATTTACGCCAAGATTCTCCAGAACAGCTGCCAGAATATGAGGTTTCTGAGGTTTTGCATAGATAGAATCATCCGATATCTGTGGGGCATCCATCATGGAAGGTACGTCCATAGTACTGGAGCATGTTGAGTCTATAGGGTTACTTGTTGCGGCATATGAAGTCTGTACTGCTGTTTTACCCAGCAGGACAAAAGTCAGGACAACAAGTATATATCTTCTCATAATTATTTAAGGGTAAGTCTATTTACCTGTGCGAAGGTAGTTGTTTCTTGCGAAATGAACAAAAAATCTGTTGATTTATTTCTCTTTTCGTTGTAATTACATTTTTTTTTTGTAAGTTTGCGGTAGGAAATCTAAAATACGAATGAATGCCATTAAGAGACTTTGGATTTGGTTGCAGAGAGCGAGATACAGTCGTGGCTTTGGAGTCCAGTCGCCTTGGGCTTATCGCTTCATCCGTTATGTGGTGAACGAGCATTATCCTTATTATTCCTACGAAGATCTGAAGCAGGTTTATGGTCATTTGCCTAAGCAAACACTGAAGTTATGTCGGTTGTATTTCCGTATTGCCAACTTTCAGTGTCCAAGTCAGGTGTTGGATTACAATTCCCCGTCCGATGCCTATGCCGACTATATGAAAGCCGGCTGTCATCGCATGGAGATAGTTCCACTGCATCAGCCATCCGATATCTCTAAGGTGGAACTCTTGCGGCTATCATTAGAGGGAGATTATCGGGCAGTTTTTGAGAAAGCCGTTCAAGTGGCAGATGCCCAATCCCTCGTTGTCGTAGAGCAGATTAAACGCAATCGTGAGACGAAGGAATTCTGGAAATCAATTGTGAGCGATCCCAGATGTATTACCACTTTCGATTTATATTATTGTGGTATAATTTTTTTCGACAAGAAACGTTATAAAGAAAACTATAAAGTAAATTTTTAACCCTTTTGATGACTATGAAGATTACAAGAGTTTACACGAAAACAGGTGATGACGGCGTAACCAGTCTGGTGGGCGGTGTCAGAGTAAGAAAAACGCATCCACGTATTGAAGCCTATGGAACAGTCGATGAACTGAGTGCCAATTTGGGAATGCTTGCTTCCTGGATGAAAGACGGTCCCGATAAGGATATCATCATTCGCACACAGCGTAACCTCTTTACCGTGTGTTCCTATTTGGCAACCGATAAGAATGAAACTGAGTTGGCTCCCTCTTACACGATGGCAGCGGAAGAGACGGCCTTGTTGGAGGAACAGATTGATGAGATTAATGCCAGTATTCCACCGCAGACAGCATTCATCCTGCCTGGCGGTTCTCATGAAGCAGCCATGGCCCATGTCTGCAGAACCGTTTGCCGTAGAGCCGAACGTCGTATTTTTTCACTCGATGAATTGTCGCCTTTAGATCCTGAAGTGACTCATTACATCAACCGCTTAAGCGATTATCTTTTCGTTTTGGCAAGAAAATTAAACTTTCTTGACGGTGTAAGAGAAAAAATATGGAAGAAATCTAGGTAATTCAGAATTTTTTATTACTTTTGCGCGCAAATTATTAACGCGTAAATTTATAAGACTATGTATTGGACACTTGAACTTGCATCAAAATTAGAAGATGCCCCTTGGCCTGCTACTAAGGAAGAACTCATAGACTACGCCATCCGTAGCGGTTGCCCCCTTGAAGTTTTAGAGAACCTCCAAGAGATAGAAGACGAAGGCGATGTATACGAAAGCATCGAAGACATATGGCCTGACTATCCAACCAAAGAGGATTTCCTCTTCAACGAGGATGAGTATTGATTACTAAACAGGCTCGGTAGTTAGCCTAAGGTATTGATAATCTGCAGCATGATAACTTTCGCAAGGAGGTTGTCATGTTGCTTTTTATGTCTTGTGTCTTTTGATGTTATTATTTATTGTCGGTTTTATTCGACGATAAGTAGATTAGTCGAATAATTAGGGCTACAAGAAAAGACCGATGATGATTTGTCGTTTTGAAAAGCCATATTTTTAATTGGGCCTGCAAGGCTTGTAGCCCGAAAAAAGTTTGAGGATTTGGGAATAATTCTTATCTTTGCCGAAGATTATGGAAAAGGAAATTATAGATAAGGTTTTGGATGTTTTTGGACCTGTGGAAGACCGCATGCAGAGTATTATCAAGGTGATCGGCGTTGGCGGCGGTGGCTGTAATGCAGTGCGAAACATGTATGAGGAGGAAATCAAGGGCGTGTCGCTGGCGGTGTGTAACACGGATTCAAAGTCGCTGGCACCTTCTCCTGTACCCACGAAAATTATGTTGGGTGAAGGCCTGGGAGCGGGAGGAAAACCTGAGGTTGGACGTTCTGAGGCCGAGAAGAATATCGCAGACATTGAGCACCTTTTGAGCGACGGCACGAAGATGGTGTTCGTGACGGCATCGATGGGTGGCGGTACGGGAACAGGCTCTGCTCCAGTTGTTGCTGGTGTGGCTAAGAAAATGGGCATGCTGACGATAGGCGTGATTACCATTCCCTTTATGTTTGAGAAGAAAGCAAAAATCGTCAAGGCATTGAAGGGCGTGGAGGAGATGCGTAAGAATGTGGATGCTCTGCTCATCATTAACAACGAGCGTCTCTGTGATGTGTATGCGGATACGCCTATCTCGGTGAAGGAGTCGTTTGCTAGGGCAGACAACATCTTGAAGGATGCCGTGAAAGGTATCTCTGAACTAATTACGGTGAACAGCGATGGTGGTATTGACCTTGACTTCCGTGATGTGGAAACGACGATGCGTGATGGTGGTGGCGCTATTATGGCGATGGGCAGGGCCAACGGTGAAAAACGTGTGGAAAGGGCTATTCAGAACGCCTTAGATTCTCCTCTTCTCTATGGCAGCGATATCAGCCATGCAAAGCGAATCCTCTTTAATATCTATAGCAGCGAAGAAGCACCCATCATGGTGCCGGAGATGCAGGAGATAGATGAGTTCTTCGACAAGCTGAATCCTGAGATAGAAGTAATTTGGGGTATCTCCACCGATAATTCGATTGGTGAGGATGCCAAGGTCACCATACTTGCTACTGGCATGGAGGAGAGTCAGACTGTTGATAAGGAACTGAAGGATGATGCCTACTACGAGAGTCTGATTCCGAAACTCTATAAGCCTGTCGTCAAGGAAACGGAGGAACCTGCTCCAGAACCGGTATTCGTCGTGGAACCTGCCCCCGAGCCCGAACCTTCTGTCGTAGAGGATAAGCCTGAGCCGACGCCTTTTGAAAAACTTAAAAATTGGATAACTGGTCTGATACAAGTTTCAGACGATGAATGAAATCAAGACAAGAACACCAGAAGAGATTGCCGCAGAACTGTCTCAGCTCGTAGAAGAGTTGAAAGTTGCGGGACGCAATGACCTTTTGTTGCGTGCTATCGGTGTGCCCTTGCTGGAGGACCTGCGTATCGAGGCGGCTAGGAGAAGTCTGAGCAGACTGCTTATCACGAAAGATTATCGCTTTATTCTCGTGGATGACGGAAACAGAACGGTGGAGCTGACTCCTGTCCACAAGGCAGTCTATCTGCTGTTCCTGAATCATCCCGAAGGTATTGAGTTCAAACAGCTCCGTGATTTCCATGAAGAGCTGATGGACTATTACATGGCTGTGACACGGAATATGGACAAGCAGGCCATTGAAGAAAGTGTGGAAATGCTTATCGATCCGCTAAACAACTCTATCAATGAGAAATGCTCACGCATCAAGAAAACATTTCTCAGCATGATGGACCCTTATCGGGCAAATTATTATATCGTTAGTAGTCACACGCAAAAGCATGTGGCTGGTTCTTCAAAAATTTGGTATGAGCGCCTGAAGGTTATTACACTTCCGCGAGAACTTGTCATACGAGAATGAGTTCATGTTGCTTTTTTGTCTTGTGTCTATTGATGTTGTTAATTATTGCCGGCTTCCGCTTGTCCCAGCAACCACCTCCAAATCTTTTGTGTGAATTTCACCTAAATAAAATGCAGATAGTTGGGCAATTGGAAAAAATGGCATATCTTTGCCGATAGTTTCATAGAAATCGCATGAAGCCCATTATCATAGGTGACAAGGATGCTCACATTTGCCTGGTTCAGGCAGTCGATGAGCACGATGAAGACCTGCTGGAGAAGGAATACGAGCTCATCAAAGGTCAGAACCCGGAGGAACGAATCCTCTTGGCAGCTGTACGTGTTGACAGCTGGAACCACAATCTGAGCCCTTGGCCGGCAGCTCCGGTATTCGGAAAAGAAGGCTTTGGGGATGGTGCTCCTGAAACGCTGCGCTACATTCTGCAGACGCTCTTGCCGATGGTTCAGAAAGATTGGTTGTCAGCTTCTATCGACGTGAAATATGTGATTGGCGGTTATTCTCTGGCCGGATTGTTCGCCCTTTGGGCCTCCTGTCAGACTAACGCCTTCAGCGCCTGCATGGCTGCCTCGCCATCCGTATGGTTCCCTGGGTGGATAGATTATCAGGCAGAACATCCGCAGCAGACCGATATCGTTTATTTGAGCCTTGGCGACAAAGAGGAACGGGCCCGTAATCCCCTGATGTCACAAGTGGGCAACTGCATCCGCCGACAAGCAGCATTGATGGCTGGCAAGACCACCGTTCTCCAGTGGAATGAAGGCAATCATTTCAAGGACTCCGAAATCCGCACCGCCAAAGGTTTCACGTGGTGCATTCAAGAATTGAGGAAGAAAAAGTAGGAGAAAGAATAAGAGCATTATCATGAAGACCCGGCAATTGCTTCCGAACCCGCCCCTGATTACCAGTATTGAAAACATGAACACGGAGCCGATGCCCCCGTTCAAATTCGAAAATCTGGTAAAATAGCCCGCTGTCTGTAAGGATTGCGGTTTTTTTGTGTAAATTTCCTGATTTCCCGAAAATTGGTCTTGCGGATTACAAAAAAGGGAGCCAAAGGATAAAACCTTCGACTCCTGTCAGAAATTGATGAATGTATTATTACTTAAAGTTTGAATTTATAGCCTAATGTCAGCATGCAGGTGTTGGAACGGCTGTCCTTGAAGGCGCTGTCGCTCTTGCCTATTTTGCTCAGTCCGATGTTGTAACGGAGATCGATGACGATGGGGACTTTGAACTCATAGGAGATACCTACGGGGATGGAAATATCAAACTTGTTGAGATCGTCCTTGATATCGGTGGACGTGATGTTAGTCCAGGTGACTTTGTCTGTCTTGTCCTCGATGCTGAACATTTCCTTGGCATTGGTGAGATAAGCGAACTGAACACCGGTCTTCAGGGCGAGTCCCTTGTGTACGTAGAAGTTAGCGACGAGGGGAACGGTGATGTAACCCGTCTGAATCTTCACGTCCTTGTACTTCACGTTGTTGACGTCCTTGTCCTTCCAGGCATTACCGGTTACAACGTAGTTGACGCCAGCAGCTGCACTCAGCCATTTGTTAATCTGATATTCAAAATCCACACCAATAGAGTTTCCTGCGAGGACATTTGTGTCGAAATCGGAGGGAAGTCCGATAGTGCTTGTCTTGGGGGCGCTGGAGAAGATACCTCCCGTACCACCGGTATGTGGCTGAATACTGAAACTACCCGGTTCTGCCTGTGCATTTGCACTTACTGTTGCTGCCATTACGGCTACGATCAAAAATAACTTTTTCATTGTTCTTTTTTATTTAATTATTTGACTTTATTATGTTTTTATTTTTTGTCACTTTTTGTTTGACTTCGGCAAAGGTAGTTGGCTTTTGGATAAGGGAAAAGAAAAGGGGGTGTATTTCGATGGAAGTTGTTGCGACAGCGGGGTGTATCCGCGACAAGGGGGGAGAGAAGCCGTGGAATTTGTCGCAAATGCTTTTTCACTCTCGCTCTGTTTGCACGATCAAATGAAGCACGCAGTCCGCGGGAATTTCGCATTATTCAAATAAAATAACATCATAATGATAGACAATTGCATTTTTTTGCGTATTTTTGTGGGCAGAATGAACAAATACGTTCGAACAAGGCGGAGCCATTGAAACAATAACAACCAAATACCTGTCATATTTATGAAAATCCAGAACATTATTATGTCCATTGCGATTTCTACAGCATTGACTTTTGCTGTAAGTAGTTGTCAAAACGCACAACAAGAGAACCCATTGTTGCAAGAAAGCACGCTGCCCTACGGAGCACCTGATTTCAGCAAGATTAAAACCACCGACTATCTGCCGGCCTTTGAGAGCGCCATCCAGCAGACGCGTGACGAGATTGCCAAGATTGTGGACAATCCCGATTCTGCTACTTTCGAGAACACTATCGTGGCCTATGAGGAGAGCGGACGCGTGCTTGACCGCGTGAGTCGTGTGTTCTTTGCACTTACGGAGGCTGACAAGACTCCTGAACTGGGTGAGATTGAGAAGAAGGTGATGCCCAAGCTGACCGAACTGGAGAACGAGATTTCGTTCAATATGCCGCTCTTCGAGCGTATCCGTCAGGTGTACGACCGCGATCATGACTCGCTGCAGGGCGAGGACCAGAAACTGTTGGAGGAGACCTACAAGGAGTTCGTGCGCAAGGGCGCGTTGCTGTCTGACGAAAAGAAGGAACGCATGAAGGAAATCAACCTGCGCATCACGGACCTGCAGCAGAAATGGGGCGACCTGATTCTCGACGCCACTAATAATGCCGTGGTGTGGGTGGACAGCAAGGAGAAGCTTGCGGGACTGAACGAGGCCGACATAGAGCAATGCAAGAAAGATGCCGAGAGCCGTGGCGGCAAGGCACCATACGCCATCGTCATCGTCAATACCACGCAGCAGCCCCTTCTGGCCAGTCTCGACAACCGCGACCTGCGCCGTCAGGTCTATGAGGCTTCTATCCATCGCACCGACGGAACTGGTAAGTTCAACACCTATTCTATTGTGAGCGAGGTTGCCAAGTTGCGTGCAGAGCAGGCTGAGCTGATGGGCTATCCCAACTATGCTGCCTACTCTCTGGAGAACACCATGGCGAAGACGCCTGAGAATGTGTATGCTTTCCTGAAAAGCCTGATTGCGCAATACAAGCCGAAGGCTGATGCCGAGACCAAGGCCATCGAGGAATTTGCCAGAAAGACGGCCGGCCCTGACTTCAAGCTGGAGCCCTACGACCGTTTCTACTATTCGGCAAAGATGAAGAACGAGCAGCTGAACGTCAGCGACGATGAGATCAAGTCGTACTTCAATGTGGATAGTGTCTTGATAAATGGTGTGTTCTATGCTGCCAACCGTGCCTATGGACTTACTTTCAAGCAGCGTACCGACATCCCGACCTATCATCCCGACATGAAAGTGTTTGAGGTATTCGACAAGGATGGCAAGCAGAAAGCGCTCTTCTATTGCGACTACTTCCGTCGTCCCACCAAGCGCGGCGGTGCCTGGATGGACGGTTTTGCCAAGCAGAGCCGGCGCTACAACCAGCTGCCCATCATCTTCAACGTGTGCAACAACGCCAAAGCGCCTGAAGGAAAGCCTTCGCTGCTCACTTGGGACGAGGTGACCACGCTGTTCCATGAGTTCGGACACGCTCTCCACGGCATCCTTTCCGACTGTAACTACAACCGTCTGAGTGGTACTTCCGTGGCCCGCGACTTCGTGGAGATGCCTTCACAGTTCAACGAGTCGTTTGCCTCCATTCCTGAGGTGTTCGACCATTACGCCAAGCATTGTGAGACGGGAGAGCCCATGCCCGCCGAACTGAAGGAGCGCATGCTGAAGAGCATCACCTTCCAGACGGCCTATGCGCTGGGTGAGAACCTGGCTGCCACCTGTCTGGACATGGCCTGGCACATGCTGCCTTCCGACAAGATTCCTACACCCGACCAGGCTGCTGCCTTTGAGACGGAGGCTCTGCAGCAGGTAGGTCTGCTCAACGAGCAGATTCCTCCCCGCTATCGCACCAGCTATTTCAACCACGTGTGGGGCGGAGGCTATGCTGCCGGCTACTACAGCTATCTGTGGACAGAGGTGCTGGCCGTGAACATCGCTGATGTATTTGCGAAGCGCGGAGCCCTTGATCCTGCTACGGGAAGTGACTTCTGCCAGAAGGTGCTGAGCCGCGGAAACACGGGCGACCTGATGCAGATGTTCACCGACTTCACAGGCATGACTCAGCCTGATGCCTCGGGTTTGCTGAAAGCCCGCGGTCTTGGGAATTAAGCCCGTAAACCTTTATAAATATAATGTCCCGCATGCTGATGGAAGTGTGCGGGATTTTGCACTCATAAAAAAATAATGAGGATGAATACAGAAGATTACCGCCGCGAGGAACTGATTCGCGACATTGAGCGCCGTGTGGAGCGCATGACGCTCCGCCAGCTGGAGGCCCTGCAATACGAACTGGAGACCAAAGACTATTCGGCTGATGATGCCGGATAATCATTTGTGGGGTTATGAGTGTATGCGGTTTCCGGTCAGTGAACAGATTTTGTCTTTTTTTGATTGGATTTTACCGCCCTTTCTCGTCGTTGCTTTGTAATTTTGCAAGCAAAAACAATAACATTACACATTCAGAGAGCATGAGAAACTTATTATCGACACAGCTTGCCACAGGGGCGGCTGCCTTCATTTTTGCCGTATGCCCTGTTTTCCAAACTATCGCTTACGGACAGAACACGAAAGAATTCGGACGCGAATATATACGCATGACTGCTGACACGACCATCCATGTGGGACAGTCGAAGCGCCCGCCTGTAGAAGACCGCCTTTTCACTTCGAAGGTGATCGAGAAGAAAATCAAGGAGGTGAAGAAAACCCTGAAGGGCAATCCCTACCTGGCTTGGATGTTTGAGAACTGTTTTCCGAACACGCTGGAGACCACAGCCCACTATCAGAAACTGGCGAATGGGGATGACGATACATTTGTCTATACGGGTGATATTGCCGCCATGTGGTTGCGCGATTCGGGGGCTCAGGTGTGGCCCTATGTGCAGTTCGCCAACGACGACCCAGCCCTGAAGAGTCTTATCCGCGGCGTTATCCTTCGCCAGTTGAAGAGCATCTGTCTTGATCCCTATGCCAATGCCTTCTATGCTGACCTGAAAGAAGGCGAGTGGAAGACTGACAAGACTGACATGAAGCCCGGCGTGCATGAGCGGAAATATGAGATTGATTCCAGTTGCTATCCCATCCGCCTTGCCTATGCTTACTGGAAGGAAACGGGCGATGCCTCGGTCTTCGGGGAAGTATGGATGCAGGCGATGGTGAATATTCTGGCCGTATTCCATGAACAGCAGCATAAGGACGGTGTGGGAAGCTATCAGTTCAGACGCGTTACCGACCGTGCCTTTGATACGGTGGGGTGGGATGGCAAAGGTCATCCCGTGCGCCCTGTAGGACTGATTGCCTCTTTCTTCCGTCCCAGCGACGATGCTACCATATTGCCTTTCCTGGTTCCCTCGAATTTCATGGCCGTCACATCCCTGCGCAAAGCTGCGGAAATCCTGCGGGAGGTGAATAACAACGCATTTTTGGCAACACAATGTACGCAGCTGGCTGACGAAGTGGAACAGGCGCTGAGGAAGTATGCAGTGGTGGAACATCCCAAATACGGAAAGATCTATGCCTACGAAGTGGATGGCTATGGAAGCCGCATTCTGATGGATGATGCCAATGTGCCCTCGCTGCTGGCGATGGGCTATCTGGGCGATGTGGCCCTGAATGATCCCATTTACCAGAATACCCGCCGCTTTGTGTGGTCGGAGGATAATCCGTCGTTCTTCCGCGGCAAGGCAGGAGAGGGCATTGGCGGTCCTCACGTAGGGCTGGACATGCCGTGGCCGATGTCGATCATGATGTATGCGTTCACAAGTCAGGACGACCGTGAAATCAAGAAATGTGTGGAGCTGCTGATGTCAACGGATGCGGGAACGGGCTTCATTCATGAATCCTTCCACAAGGACGATGCCTATAATTACACCCGTCCCTGGTTTGCCTGGCAGAACACCCTCTTTGGAGAACTGGTGCTGAAACTGATTCAGGACGGAAAAGCCGACTTGCTGAACAGTTGCCAGCGGAAACGTTGACCCCAAAGCATATCAAAAAAAGGCCCCGCTCAGAAACACTTTCCGTTTCCGTCGGGGCTCTCTTTTTATCTGATGCCCATTTTATCCATCAGGACTTTCATCCAGAAGCCGCCAATAACCGAACGGGCTTTGAAGCCTATCATCAGGCCTGTCTTCGTGTCGTACCAGTCGCTGGTGGGTACGCGGCTTTCCGTCTCGTTCATATACTGGTAAACAGGTTCCACGAACTTCAGGAATGTTTTCCTGTCCCTGGCCATGGCAGCCGTCCACATAATCCAGTCGTTCTTGGTGTAGTCCTTGCGGCAGTCGAGTGGCAGTCCGTATTTGTTCTGCTTCTTCAGGTAGTACTGCACGTCACGCTCCATAGTGCCCTTGGGGAAGAGCTGAGTCTGCCATAGTTTGTCCCAAACCATGTTATACTTCTGGCTCCAGGTGTCCGTGCGGTCGAAAGCCAGCCGGTAGTGATCGCCTTCGCGGGCATCTTTCTCCCATTGCAGGGCCATTTCCTTCGCACGCTGCATATATCTGCCGGCATCGGAGGAGCGTCCCTTCATACGGGCCATTTCAGCATAACTGGCCACACCCATGATGGCCTTGATGGAGAGATTGGCATTGTGGGCCCAGTGGCCGGCAAAATCGTCGGTACAGAGCTGGTTGGCAGGGTCCTGACCATTTTCAGAAAGGTAGTCGGCCCATTGGGTGATGATGTCCCAGTATTTGTCCACATAGGCGGTGCTGCCGTCCTGTTTGCACAGTTGTGCGGCCAGTATGAGCATATTACCAGCCTCTTCCAGAGGCATATCACCGCCATAAACCTGACCATTGGCGATGGGGTAGGTTCCCAAATCGTGAGCGGCGAAAGGCTTTGTCCAGCGTTCGTCATGCGAATAGTCGAAGATGGAGGTCATCATGGCTTTCTGCAGTTCGGGGTTGTAGCAGAGGAACAGCGGAGCCTCGGGATAGGTGAGGTCCACGGTGTTCACGCAACCGTTTGAATTATTCTCCTTGGAGAAGAAGAGCAGGTTGCCCCTTTCGTCCTCAAAGAGCTTGTGGGCTGCGATGACATGACGGTAGCTGGCTGACAGTATTTCAGCATAATGCGCATTACCGGCCTGCAGTCCGTCGTCGTAGATGAGGCGGTCGAAATCGCGGCAGCGCTGCATGATCTGACCGTATTGGCTGTGCATACGCTGGAACAGCTGGAAGATGCTCACCTTTCCGCCATGTGCCCAATAGCCTTTGTAGCGCTTATACATATATTCTATGTCCTCCACCTCGTCGTATCCTATCATCATATAGCTGGCAGACTGGCGCGTCTTTCCGAAGTTATGCACATGACTGAGCATAGGCATATCGGCAGCACAGGAACTCTTGAGGGTTGATTGTCCTTGTATCTTTCCGTTCTGCAGGAAGTCGCCGTAGGTTTTTTCAGGAGTGGCCATGGCTACTTCTCCGTTGATGGCAGGAATATAGAGATATCCCCAATCGATGCAGATGCCGTCACCTTTTTTAGCCAGAACAGGTTGTTCGATGGTTCCGCTTTTCACATACGAAATGCCATCCTGCCGGATGATCTGGGAACGGGTGGGTTGTGAAGGCTTGTTGACTGCTAACTCGGGTGTTGCGGAGATGAGCAGCTGCACATCGTGCTCCTTCCCGTCGGTGGAGCGTACCTGATAGGAAATGTAGTTGACGGGTGTCGACAGCAGGTCGTAGTCGTTGATAAGCATCGGGGCCGTGAAAACAACGTCGAGTTCCACGTTTCCACAGCTGAAGGTGTAATATGTATTTGTGGCCAGCACATCAACCGATTTTTGGACGGCAGTCAGAATTTCGCCTTGCTGGCAACTGACATTCCTGAACAGTCCGAAGTCGGTGTAGGCCCCTCCCGTGGTGTTGTGACAGTGGGCGGCAATGATGTTACGCCCTTCGTGTAACAGGGCCTTTTGCCGGGCATCGAGGTGCAGCTTCACACCCTCCCGCCAGGTCTCACCCGTATTGGCCACACGTGAACCGTTGATATAGAGTTCAAACACATCGTCGTGGGAATATACGAGATACAGGTCGTCCTGAAGGTCGCTGGCTTTCAGTTCCACGCTGCGTCGCACATAGAGGTCGCTGTGCTCCTCACTCCAGTGGGTACGAACGAAACTGAGCCCGTCAGATCCCCAGGCAGCCTTTCCCCGTTGCCATCCCTGAGGAATGAAGTCGGGCTTTTCCCATCCATTATTGCCTTGGGGCTTCCGGCTGTAGTCGGCTTCCCATGCTTCCTCGTCGGCCATGGGGATAATCGTCTTGAGCACCTCACGGCTGATGCCCATCCAGCGGTATGTCTTGCCATCCACGCGCAACAGACCTTCCAGCGGCTTTTCTTCGTCGGTCCAGTGGCGGGTGCTGCCATCGGTGAGACGGTCGTAAGGTGACCATACAGAGAGATAAGGGTCGTTAACCACAAGGGGGACCGACGGCAGTCGCAGATCCGTATTTTTGTAAGGGCTGAAGATTTCGCCCACTTGTGCAAATCCTGCAGTTGCTGTTGCCAGCAGTATGAAAGTTGCAATCGTTTTATTCATACAGTTTTTACTTAAGTTATTATGATGATTTGAGTTTGCAAAATAACAATATTTCTTTAAGACCGAAGGAAAATCGTCGTTCAAAATTGGAGAATAATTATTCAAACGCTCTTTTTGGCCATGAAGGCAGGGGCGCGCGACTTTTTTTTGCAGTTTTAAGAATAATGTAGTATATTTGCACTCTGATTTCAAAGCTATTCCATGAAACTTCTGCATTCACTTCGTATAGTATGCTTCATTCTCGGAATCTCATGTTTTGCAGGGTGTAATCATCAGACAAGGGAAAACGAGTCCACGCTGCTGTTTCAGCAGGGATGCTATCCCTTTGCCTGTCTTGAAGATGGCAGCTATTACTTCACGATGCAATGCCCTTCGGGCGATACAATAGCGATATGGAAGACTGACGAACTGGAGCACTTGGCCCAGGGGGAGCATCGCACGGTGATCACTTCGCGTGAAAGCGGACTGGAGCATATCTGGGCACCGGAACTCCATCGCATTGACGGCGTGTGGTATCTTTATTTTGAGGCCGACAACGGCAATACAGATACTCATCAGCTATATGTGATGGCGTGCAGCGATGAAGACCCGATGAAAGGAAAGTTTGAGATGAAGGGGGCGATAAAGACCAGCGAAGAATGGAACTTCGGACTTCATCCTACGGTCTTGCAAGTGAACCGTCAACTTTATCTGTTTTGGAGCGGATGGCCCAAGCGGCGTGCAGAGACAGAGACGCAATGCATCTATATAGCACGGATGGAGAATCCATGGACAACCAGCAGCGAACGCGTGCTGCTCTCACAACCAGAGTATGAATGGGAACGCCAATGGATCAATCCCGACGGCAACCGTTCTGCTTATCCCATCTACGTCAATGAGAATCCTCAGGCATTTCTTTCGCCCGATGGCCGTCGCGTCTTTGTGTGCTATTCTGCCAGTGGCATCTGGACAGTCTATACTTCTCTGGGAATGCTTTCTGCCTCGTCAACGAGTGACCTGACCGATCCACACTCCTGGACGAAGGCCAGTGAACCCCTGATTTCTCCCGACTCCGTGACGGGAATCGCCATTTCTAATATCTGTGTGGTACCCTCCTCCGACGGGCAGCAGACTCTGTTGCTCTATGAAGCAAAACAGCGGACTGAACAGGGGGAGAACAGACAGATACGACTGCGTCCTATGGGATGGACCGCTGAGGGCGCCCCTCGTTTTTAATTATCCCCCAAAATCTTTCATCTGGCTTTTTCGTAACGAATTACAAACGTAGTCCGAAGAAGGCACGGGCTTGCCACTTGTTCTGGTTGACAACCACCACATTGTCATCGAAGACAGAGTCGTTCATCACCAATGTGGCACAGAAAAAAGAGCGTGGTGAGAAATTGCGTACGATGGCCACGCGCTCGTTGAAAAGCATGTGCAAGCAACAGCACGACCGCCATCAATAGCATGACAGCCTTTAGACTTACGCCACTTCCCGTCTTGCGGGAATGCTTAAATGTCTCTTTCTCTACTGATAACTTTATTATTATTTTCTTTAGAATTCATATCCGAGATTCAGGAAGAAATAAGGCTTCTTGGTACGGTTGCTATAGCCGACTGTGGCACCGATGGGGCCGAACATCGTGTTATAATAGTAGGCTGCCTGAACACCGATAATGGTGCGGTAGTCCAAGAGTTTCTCCATCTTATCTGCCTGCTGGGCACCAGCCACACGGAGCAACACATAATTGTTCTGCCCGATGCGTTCCTGTGCCTGAAGTTGGACAGCCAGGAAGTGATGGCTGACGTACTCCATGTTACCGATACCGGCAAATGGCATCTGCTGCTCCACATAGCGGCCGAACCAATCACCGCCGATTGTATTGCCGAATACTGCTGGGAAAACGGAACTGAAGAGCAGACGGCCATAGACCATGGGCTGGAGCGTGAAACGTTCGCCAAAGGTGAACGACTTGCGCCAGTCACCGCTCACCTCGCTCATACCAGCCTTTTTGCCAAGTACGGTACCGTCGGCTGCACGTTCGTTCAACTGGGCAAAGGTGTTAGTCACATACGCATATTCAGATCTGAAGCGCGAACCGCGTGTGGGGAAGTACCAGTTGTCTTCGCTGTTATAGTTCAATCGGGCCCGGTAACTGAAGAAATGCTCGTTCTCAAGCGTCACCTGGGGAGAGCCCTCAGCACCGAGTTTGTTGCGGTAGTGCATGAAGTCCCAGCGCAATCCCAGTTGGAGATTGAAGTTCTTCAGGTTGAAATTGATGGGTATCACTTCTCCCTTGAACTGATTATATAGGATATTGTAGGCCAAGTCGCCATCCATATATACATCAACGTCGTTGCGGTTGAATTCATAACTAATCGTAGGACGGGTGAAACTGCGCGGATGAACCGTCAGTTCAGCACGTGCCTTCAGGCGCTTGCCCAACCGTAAGGTAATCTCCGTACTGACAGGCACGGCGGTCTTTAACGGGATGTCTAAACCCAACTGCACGGCTGCATAGTCCTCGGTGTCATAACGGAAACCTGTATGCAACTGTACAGACTTGCGGTTGCCGGCAGAAAGGATGACACGTACACCGTCACCATCAGGCACCAGCCGGCACTCAGCGGTCTGATAGAACAGATCCACACGCATGGTCGTAGTGAGTTGCTGTTCTAATTTGGCATCGATACTGTCGGTCCTGTTCAGATGATATTTTTGCTGGATGAAGCGCTCAGCCTGTGGCGTCATGTTCTCAAACGTAAAGCCAGTCACGCGATGTTTCTCCGTCAGCACCTGCGGACGCAGCGGATGCAGGATGGTAGGTCGGAAATGCTCGTCGATACCAATGCGCTTCTTCAGAGCCATAATGGCATCCCAGTGGCGCATGCCTTCCTCCTCACCGCGACGGATGAGCGTGTCGATGGCAGCTGGCGTAAAACTGGCCGATCCGTAGCCCTTGGTATTCACCTGGAAGTGCAGATCGGTGATGGCCAGATTCTCGTCATACTTGTTCTTACAGTTCACATCCACAATCTGGCTGATGATGCTCATGGCTCCACCCATGTCCTCAGCCGCCTTCGGAGCACCTTGCACCGTGACACCGATAATGATCTCAGCACCCATCTCACGGGCAATGTCAGCGGGATAGTTATTCTTCAGTCCACCATCTACGAGCACCTTGTCGCCGATTCTTACAGGCGAGAAGGCTGCAGGGATAGCCATCGAGGCGCGCATGGCCTGCGCTAGCCGCCCGCTGTGGAAATCCACCTCCGAATTGTCGATGATATCCGTAGCCACGCAAGCAAACGGGATGGGCAGGTCTTTCGTGAAGTCGAGCGAGTCGGTATAGCCCGTGCATAGTTGCTGGAACAGTTCGGCCAGATTCTTTCCCTTGATGATGCCACCGGCATTCTTGTCGCGCTTGCCGATAGTCATACCCGTCGTGAAGAAATAAGTGTTCTGCTTCTTCCGGTCGCTCAGACTCTGTTGGCGCATATCCTCGCGGTCGCTGATGACATAACTCCAGTCCTGCACACGCACCATCGAGTCGAGGGCATTGGCATTGTAGCCGATGGCATAGAGACCGCCGATGATGCTTCCCATCGAAGTACCGGTGACGATATCCACGGGAATGCCTGCCTTTTCCAATACCTTCAGCACACCAATGTGCGCCATACCTTTTGCACCGCCACCGCTAAGCACCACTGCTACTTTCTTTCTTTCACAGCGTGCACTGTCTTGCTGTGCATACATCGAGCTGCAAAAGGTAAGAACGGCAGTAAGCAGCCAGAGTCTTGTCTTTGTCATATAATTCAGGTTTTGCTTTGTTAAAAGAATTCTTTATCAATCGGCTTAAAGATTAGCCAAGTATTATTTTTCAGTTGCAAATATAAGGAAAAAATGGTACATCTTTCATGAATGTGCCATTTTTCATATCAAAAAAATGGTTTGCTGATGCTTAAATTGCTGATATGGCGTTTTTTATTTGTAGGATTTTTTCCCTTCTTTTTAGGATGTGCAGGGATGCCAAAATATCCGGTTAACTGGTTTTTTGTTGGATATAGTCTTTGGGGAGCACACCATATTTGGCCTTGAAGCATTTGGCAACTGCTCACGCCTAATCGAGCTGCTACTTTTTTGAAAAAATAGTTTTTGTAAGTGCAGAAGGCTTCTCAAAAAGGCTTGCATGTACGTTGGGAATGACAATTAGTTAGTTTCAATTAAAAAGGTAGTGAGGCAATAAACCGACGAAGTCTTCGTTATTTCGTTGTGTTTAGACGAATCTTTTGGTCTATAGTTCTGTTGGCATTTGTCCCTCTAGGGGCCAGATCGCAATTTGATCCGCACTATAGTCATTATTATGACATGGAGGCGGCTTATAATCCTGCGGCCGTAGGTAAGGTGTCTAAACTTAACATAGTGGCGACCTATGCCTTAAGTCTTGCTGGCTTCGAGAACAATCCGCGTACGATGTTTATCGGTGCTGATATGCCTTTCTATGCTTTTAACAGTTATCATGGAGCTGGCATACAGTTGGTGAATGACCAAATCGGTCTGTTCACGCATCAGCAGATAAATGTGCAGTATTCCCTGAAGATGAAGCTTTTCGGCGGGCAACTAGGCGTGGGTTTCCAGTTTGGAATCCTGAACGAGAGCTTCAGTTCCTCCGAACTTGACTTGAAAGAACCCACTGACCCCGTTTTTTCTACTTCAGATGTGAACGGCAATCATGTTGACATGGCTGCCGGTCTCTATTATTCACATAAAAACTGGTATGTGGGCGCCTCGGTTCTGCATGCAATGTCGCCATTGATACACCTCGGAGAACTGAATGAAATTCAAGTTGACCGTACGTATTATTTGACGGCAGGATACAATATAAAACTAAGAAATCCGTTTCTATCAATACCGGTCTCTGTTTTCGGACAGACCGATGGCGTGGCTTATAGAACCGATGTGACAGCCCGGGTGAAGTACACCAACGACAAAAAGGATATGTACCTGGGCATCGGCTACAGCCCCACCAATTCGGTGACTGTGCTGGTGGGAGGCAGCTTCCACGGCATTAATGTCGGCTATAGCTATGAAGCCTTTACCAACGGCATTTCATTAGGCAACGGCAGCCATGAACTTTTCGTGGGCTATCAAACAGACCTGAACCTTTATAAGAAAGGCAAGAACATGCATAAGGCGGTGAGGCTGTTGTAGACTCCCTCTTATCCCCCTAAGGGGAAGACAATATCCCCCAAGGCAGTAAAGTTTAGAAATGAAGAAATTTGATAATATAAAGATGATAAGAATCGTAAAGATGATAACAAGAGTAATTACTCCCTCCCTCATAGAGAAAGCTGGGGTGGGGCTTCTTCTCCTTCTTCTCATTGCCTCTTGTGCTGGCAGCAAATTGTCATCGGCAGGCCGTGGTGGCGAGGTGACAGGTGTCAGCGGCAAAACGTTTTCAGAGCCAACTCCCTATGGTATGACGCTCGTGAAGCGCGGCTTCCTGAAGATGGGTATCGAGAAGGAAGATTCGCTCTGGGGTAAGGAGACGCCCGTAAAGGAAATCTCTGTCGATGGATTCTGGATGGATGAGACCGAGGTGACCAATTCACAGTACAAGCAGTTTGTGATGTGGGTGCGCGATTCCATTCTTCGCATGCGTCTGGCCGATCCCGCCTATGGTGGTGATGAAACCTATATGATTACCGAAGACAAGAACGGTGATCCTATTGGCCCCTATATCAATTGGAAGAAGAATCTGCCGCGTAAGCCCAATGAGGACGAGCAGCGGGCCATCGAGAGTCTCTATGTCACCAATCCCGTGACGGGTGAGACGCTGTTGGATTGGCGCCAGATGAACTATCGTTACGAGGTGTATGACTACACGGCAGCCGCATTGCGCCGCAACCGTCTGAATCCTGAGGAGCGCCAGTTCAATACCGATATCATCGTGGATCCCGATGAGGTGGTGATGATTTCGAAAGATACGGCTTATATCGACGACGAGGGCCGCATAGTGCGTGAGACCATCGACCGTCCGCTCTCCGGACCTTGGGACTTTCTGAATACGTATATCGTGAACATCTATCCCGATACGACTTGCTGGGTGAACGATTTCCAGAATTCGGAGAATGAGATGTACCTGCGTTACTATTTCAGTAACCCTGCCTATAACGACTATCCTGTGGTTGGTGTTACGTGGGAGCAGGCCAATGCTTTCTGCGCCTGGCGTACGGAATATCTGTTGAAGGGATTGGGCAAGGAAGCCCGTTTCATCCAGCGCTATCGTCTGCCTACAGAAGCCGAATGGGAGTTTGCCGCACGTGGCAAGGACGGTAATGAATTCCCTTGGGACAATGATGATATGAAGAGCGACCGTGGCTGCTATTTTGCCAACTTCAAACCAGACCGCGGAAACTACACGAAGGACGGTAACCTGATTTCCTCGAAGGTGGCCATCTATGGAGCCAATTCGAATGGACTCTTCGATATGGCGGGTAATGTGGCAGAATGGTGCAGCACTATCTATACCGAGGCTGGTGTGGAGGCTATGAACGACCTGAATCCCCAGTTGCGTTATAATGCTGCCAAGGAAGATCCCTACAAGCTAAAGAAAAAGAGTGTCCGCGGTGGTTCCTGGAAAGATCCCGAGAGCATGATCCGTTCTGCTTGGCGTTCATGGGAGTATCAGAATCAGCCACGTTCCTATGTGGGATTCCGTTGTGTCCGCTCGTTGGCCAACACTTCCAGCGAAAAAATGAAGAAGGGAAAGAGAAGGTAATAAAGTGTAGAGTGTAAAGTGTAGAGTTATGATTACTAATATCTCAATAACTTAATAACTCATAAACTCACAAACTTATAAACTCATAAACTCATAAACTCAATAACTCGTAAACTTGAAATATAAGTTATGACACAATATAGTAAATTCAATGTCATTTACCGTCTGCAGAAGTGGATGGACAGCGTGCCAGGACAGACGTTCCTGAACTACGCTTACAGTTGGGGCGCCTCTATTGTGATTCTGGGTACGCTCTTTAAACTGACCCACCTTCCAGGAGCTAACTTCTTCCTGTTCCTTGGAATGGGAACGGAGGTATTCGTGTTCTTTATCTCGGCATTCGACCGTCCCTTTGACAAAACTGCCGATGGTATGGAACTGCCTACCCATGTGGGAGGCACTCTTTCGGGTGAAGACCTTGTGGGTGAACTCGCCGCAGTAAAAACCGGTGATGGGGAAACGCATCAGGCTGCTGCTGCCGTTGGTGGCGGTGGTGTGATTGGCGGAGGTACTATCATTATCAATGGCGGTTCTGGCAGAACAGCCGAGGAAGCAGGTCCAGTGAAGGTGAATACCGAAGCCGTTGCTGCTGTATCATCTTCTGTGGCTACTGTTGCAGGAACCGAGGAACAGCCGTTGCCTAAGATGGATCCTGAACTGGAACAGGCCACGACCGATTATGTCACGGAGCTGAAACGCTTGACGGAGATGCTCTCGAAGGTGGCTGAACAGAGTGAGAAGCTAGGTCGCAACTCAGAAGAGATGGACAATCTCGACCGTACGCTTACGGGTATCTGTAAGGTTTATGAGATGCAGCTGAAGAGTGCAAGTGCCCAGATTGGTACCATTGATGAAATCAACGACCAGACTAAGAAGATGGCGCATCAGATAGAAGAGCTCAACCGCATTTATACACGTATGATTGAAGCCATGACTGTGAATATGCCTGCTGCTGGAGCCGTTCGCCCTCAGGTTTAAAGGAAAAAAAGTAAAAAGGTAAAAAAGTAAGTAGAAAGTGGCAATAAAGAAAAGACCAGTATCTCCTCGCCAGAAGATGATCAACCTGATGTACGTCGTCTTGATGGCTATGTTGGCGCTGAACGTTTCCACGGAAGTGTTGACAGGCTTCTCCATCGTGGAGGAAAGCCTGAACCGTACCACCAAGGCTGCGTCGCAGGAGAACGAGTCGTTATATTCGGAATTTGTAGCACAGATGGAGAAGAATCCCCAGAAGGTGAAGGAATGGTTCGACAAGGCCCAGCAAGTGAAGCGTCTGAGTGATTCGCTCTATAATATGGCCGATGCCTTGAAACTTGCCATCGCCCAGGAAGCTGATGGCAGCGACGGGACTCCTTCTGATTTACGTAATAAGGAGGATTTGGAAGCTGCCACACAGGTGATGCTGGCTCCAGGACGCGGAAAAGGAAAGCAACTGCATGATGCCATCGATCATTTCCGCTTTCGGATTTTGCAGATGATTAGCGATCCGAAGATGAAGTCAATCATCAGCGCAAATCTTTCTACGGAACTTCCAAAGAGTGCCAAGGCACTTGGAAAGAACTGGGAAGAATATATGTTCGAATCGATGCCGGCAGCAGCTGCAGTGACCTTGCTCTCAAAACTACAGAACGACGTGCGTAATGCCGAGGGTGAAGTGTTGCACAACTTGGTATCTAATATTGACATCAAGGATATCCGTGTGAATAAGCTCGATGCCTTTGTGATTCCGGAAAAGACGGTGCTTTATCCCGGCGAACAGTTCGCGGCCAATATTGTGATGGCGGCTGTGGATACCACGCTGACACCTGAAATCTATGTGAATGGTGCAAGAATAAATACTTCCGGGCGCTATTCCTTTACGGCTGGTGGAGTAGGTGAGCACTCTTTCAGTGGCTATCTGCTCACCCATAATGCTGCTGGCGAAACCATCCGTCGCGAATTCATGCAGAAATACAGCGTGATTCCAGCACCCAGTGGAGCTACGGTGGCTGCCGACTTGATGAATGTGCTTTATGCTGGTTATCAGAACCCAATGAGCGTGAGTGTTCCCGGAGTCCCTGCCAATGCCGTATCGGTGACTATGTCGGGCGGTTCTCTTACCTCCAAGGGCAACGGACATTATGTGGCCGTGCCATCGGCTGTCGGTAAGGATGTGGTATTTACTGTATCCGCCAACGATAAGGGTAAGCACCGCGAGATGGGAAAGGTGACCTTCAAAGTGCGTAAGTTGCCCGATCCTACACCTTATATTGTGGTGGGTACCGACCGCTTCAAGGGTGGTGGCTTGGCAAAGGCTTCGCTGATGGGTGTAGGCGGCATCAAGGCTGCCATCGACGATGGTCTGCTCGATATTGAGTTCCGTGTGGTTAGTTTTGAGGCTGTGTTCTTCGACAACATGGGTAACGCCGTGCCGATGGTGAGCAATGGTGCCTCGTTCTCGGAGCGTCAGCGTGATGCTTTCCGCAAACTATCCCGCAACCGTCGTTTCTACATCTCACGTGTGACGGCCATTGGTCCTGATGGTATTACCCGTAAATTGCCTTCTTCTATGGAAGTCATCGTGAAGTAAAAAAATACCCCTCTTATCCTCCTAAGGGGGAAGACAATATCCCCCAAGGCAGTAAAGTTTAGAAATGAAGAAATTTGATAATATAAAGATGATAAGAATCGTAAAGATGATAACAAGAGTAATAACTCCCTCCCTTATAGGGAGGGTAGGAGTGGGTCTTCTTTTTTTACTCCTCTCCCTCACCGCTTCAGCGCAACCTAGAGCCCGTCAGCAAGCGCAGCAGGCTCAGAAACAGCAGAGTGGTCAGACGCTGACCACCCGTGCCCAGATTTCTTTCCCGACTTCTGCAGCGATGTCGGAGGATGTGGTGTGGCGACGTGATATCTACCGTGAACTGGACCTGAACGAAGATGCCAATGCCGGTCTTTATTATCCTGTGGAACCCATTGGCTCGCAGATGAATCTGTTTACCTATATCTTCAAACTGATGATGACTGGTCAGGTGCGTTGCTATGAGTATCGTTTGGATGGCAATGAAGTGTTTAACGACTCTGCCCGTGTGAAGCCATTGGCTTTCCTCGATAACTATCATATCTTCTATGAGAAAACGGCCAACGGTCGTATTCGACTTGACAACTCAGACATCCCTTCCCGTGAAGTGAAGGGCTATTATATCAAGGAAAGTGCCTATTATGATCAGGCTTCGGCAACGTTCCATACAAAGGTACTTGCCCTTTGTCCGATTATGAGCCGTGAGGATGATTTCGGCGACGGCACGGCCAAGTATCCTCTTTTCTGGGTGCAGTATGACGATGTGGCTCCCTTCCTTTCGAAGCAGACCATTATGACGAGCAACCTGAATAATGCTGCCACCATGTCGGTGGATGACTATTTCACCAAGAACATGTATAAGGGGAAGATCTATAAAACCAACAACATGTTGGGACGCACCTTGGCACAGTATTGTCCGTCAGACTCCGCTTTGAGTCAGGAGCAGAAGCGCATTGAGGCAGAACTGGAACAGTTCGAGAAGAACCTTTGGGGTGATCAAGCCAAGAAGGATTCGCTTGATAGTATCGCCAATGCCCGGAAAGACGTAAAGGGCGCGAAGAAAGCCCGCAAGAACCGTCGTGACGGAGCTACCGCAACGAAGAAAGAAAAGAGTGTGAAGACGCGTACGACTTCTTCTAGTGGCAGTAGTGCGGCCAGGGTTTCTGTGCGTCGTCAGAGACATTAAGAAAAAGGTGAAAGAGTAAAAAAGGGAAATAAGGGGAATAGCAATATGAAAAGTAAAAAAAGCACAATATGGCATAGAAAGATGATTTCTATGGCGGTAAAGAGTCTTTTACTTTTTTGCCTATTTACCTATATACCTTTAAATGCAAATGCTCAGGTGAAACTGGGTATTAAGGGCGGTTTGGATGTTTCGGAGATGTCGTTCAGTGGCGATGTATTTAAGAAGAGCAATCGTATGGGCTATTTCATCGGTCCTACGCTGAAGTTTCCGTTGTTGGGTTTAGGTTTTGATATCTCTGCGCTTTATTCCAAGCGGAATGGAGAGTTAAGAGGCGTCTATCTAGAACAAGACACCAATCCCGGTAAGTATAAGTTTAGTGACAAGCAGATTCTTTTTCCCATCCATGTTCGTTATGGACTGACGTTCAATGGAGGCGGTATCTTCGCCTTTGCCGGACCACAGTTTGGTTTCACCCTTGATAATGACGAAGACAAAGAGCTGATAGACAATGTTGCCTCCTGGCGTTCACGTGATTCGGATATCAGCTTTGATTTGGGTGGTGGTATCACTTTGGGACATCTGGAATTGACTGTCAATTATAATGTCCCGTTGGGCAAGGCTGGTGAGGTGCATATAAATGATGCAGCTAATCAGGTATTTACCAAAGGAACTTATAAGACCTGGAAAATCAGCGCCGCCTATTTCTTCTAGTCTCACCTGAAACCTGAAACCTCATGTTATACGTTGATGTCCTTCTGCCGTTACCTTTAGAGGGGCTTTTCACCTATGCCGTTCCAAAGGAGATAGAGGCGCAAGTCAGATTTGGCATGCGCCTCGTAGTGCCTTTAGGTCGTAGCAAGACTTATGTGGCCCTCGCCATCAAAGTGCATGAAGAGAAACCCTTGTTCAACGTGAAATCTGTCTTGGAGGTGATGGACGATGAGCCTGTGCTTACAGCGTCGCAATTCAAACTGTGGAAGTGGATAGCCGACTATTATATGTCACCACTTGGTGAAGTCTATAATGCGGCCATGCCTTTGGGACTGAAACAACGTGACGGCTTCAAACCGAAGATGGAAACCTACATCACGCTGACTCCTACATACCGTAATGAGCAAGCTTTGCATATTGCACTTGATCAACTCGCCCGTTCTCCCAAGCAGCAGAAAGTCTTTATAGACTATCTGACATTGAGTCATTGGGACGAGGCTTTTACAATGGAGAATGTAGGGTGTAGAATGGAGAATTGTGATAACCTGGTAAGCCCAGTTAATTCCGCGAAAAACTCCATCTCAGAAGCAAATCATAATTCTCCAGCCTCCACTCACCATTCAGCATTAACAGAGGTTTCCCGAGATGAGCTGATGAACTATAGCCATTGCACATCAACGGTGATGAAGAACCTCGTTGAGCGGAAGATGCTGATGACCTACGAGAAGGAAGTGGGGCGTTTGAACCATGCCGGTGAGCCGCATCTTGACCAGGTGAAGACGTTGAATGAGGCTCAGCAGGAGGCTTACAATCAGATACTCTTTTCATTCCTTAGCAAGAATGTGACGTTGTTGCACGGGGTCACTTCTTCAGGGAAGACCGAAATCTATATTCACCTGATCAAGCAGGCTCTGGAACGCCATGAGCAGGTCCTCTATCTGTTGCCGGAAATCGCGTTGACCGTTCAGATTCGAGAACGGCTTCAAAAGGTGTTTGGCAGTCGTTTGGGCATCTATCATTCCAAGTATAGTGATGCCGAACGCGTGGAAATTTGGAAAAAGCAACTCTCTTCAAATCCTTATGATGTCATTTTGGGTGCTCGCTCTGCCGTTTTTCTTCCCTTTCAGAAATTGGGCCTTATAATTATCGACGAGGAACACGAGACTTCTTTTAAACAACAGGACCCAGCTCCCCGCTATCATGCCCGCAGCGTGGCTATTATGATGGCGGCTAAGATGGGACAGGGAACGGATTGTAAGGTCTTGCTCGGCACGGCTACTCCTTCTATGGAAAGTTATTATAATGCTGTGAATGGGAAGTACGGTCTGGTGACACTGAACTCACGCTATCAGGACATTCAGCTGCCTGAGATTAAGATAGTGGATATCAAAGACCTGCAGCGGCGTAAAATGATGCAAGGGCCTTTTTCGCCATTGTTGTTGGGAAGTATCAAGAAAGCCCTAGCTGCCGGAGAACAGGTCATTCTCTTTCAGAACCGTCGTGGCTTTGCGCCGATGATAGAATGCCGTCAATGCGGATGGGTTCCTCATTGCACTAACTGCGACGTGTCGCTCACCTATCATAAGAATATCCAGCAGCTTACCTGTCATTATTGCGGTTTCACCTACCAAGTTCCTTCAGTATGTCCTTGTTGCGGTTCAACAGAACTGAAAGGGCGCGGCTATGGCACGGAGAAGATTGAGGACCAGATAATGGAGATTTTCCCAGAAGCCCGTGTTGCCCGTATGGATTTGGATACCACCCGTACGCGTTCTGCCTATGAGCGCATCATTAGTGATTTCTCGGCAGGGCGTACCAATTTGCTCATAGGTACGCAAATGGTCTCAAAGGGTTTGGATTTCGACAAGGTTTCCGTGGTGGGAATCTTGAATGCGGATACCATGCTCAACTATCCCGACTTCCGGGCTTATGAGCATGCTTTCATGATGATGGCACAGGTGAGTGGAAGGGCTGGACGTAAAGGAAAGCAGGGACTGGTATTGCTGCAGACTAAGAGTCCTCAGTTGCCGGTCATTTCCCAAGTCGTACACAATGACTATGCCGGATTTTTCCACGACTTACTGGAAGAGCGCCGGCAATTTCATTATCCTCCTTTCTACCATCTCATTTATATTTATCTGAAACATCGCCAGAATGAAACGGTGAACGGGGCGGCTATCGAGATGGGAAATCGTCTGCGGCAATGGTTCGGAGAACGGGTATTAGGTCCGGACAAACCTTCGATTGCCAAGGTGAAACAGATGAATATCCGCAAGATTGTTCTCAAATTAGAGAATGGTATTGACTTGAAGCGTGTGCGCGAATATCTGCTGATGGCCCAGCGTCAGATGCTTCAGGATACACGCTACAACTCCTTGCAGGTCTATTATGACGTGGATCCTTTGTAGTTAACCTTGGCAGGCATCGAAATATTTGTATCCCAAATGAAACTCCCGATGTCCTAAGGCTTCCGACTTCGTTTGGTTGCCATTAATTATATGGTGGATATAGGCGATGGTTTCTTCGCTGATATCCTCCAAAGAGGCTCCTTCGCTGATGATTCTGCTGGCATTGATGTCGATGTCTTCGGACAATGCCTGACAAGTGTGAGGATTTCCACATACTTTAATGACAGGTGAAATGGCAGAGCCTGCCACGGAACCCCTTCCTGAGGTATAGAGGATGAGATGGCATCCGCAAGCAATCATCTCAACAATCTCAGCATTATCGTTGACATTGGGAAATCCCCAGAGGGCTTCTCCGTCAGGAACTACGTCCATAAAATACAATCCGCTTTGGGGAGGTTGGTCGCCGGGATACAGCAAACCGTTGATGGGATGGGAACCGCTCTTGGAATAGGAGCCTAGCGATTTGTCCTCGATGGTGGACAATCCTCCTACGGCGTTTCCCTCGGAGAAACTGTCGTGTCCCATCTTCTTGTAATAGGCATCAGCCTTGCGCACACATTGAAACAGTTGCTCTCCAATCTCTGTTGTGGCTCCCCGTTGGCGCATCAGGTGTTCACAACCTATTAATTCGCCCGGTTCCTCAAAGATACAAGTAGCCCCCTTTGCAATCAGCTGATCAAAGGTTTTGCCTACAGCAGGATTAGCCGTGAAACCACTTGTGGCATCAGAACCTCCACAAACGGTACCGACCATTAGGTCACTCCACAGGAAATCCACGACGGGAACCTGATTTAAACGGGAAAGCATACCTCTGACGGCCACAACACCTTTTTCAATTGAAGAGCGTGTACCGCCATTCTCCTGAATAACGATGAGTTCACCCATTCTGCCGCTTTCAGTAACTCGCTGCAGCAGTTTCTCCCGTTGGAAATTTTCGCATCCAAGTGAAACGATGACCACACCTCCTACATTCGGATGCGTGCAGAGCTGCTGCATCACCTTCTCTGCATACGCATTGGGGGCACAACCTCCGAATCCGATGAGATGAATATCATCATCAGGAAAACTGTCCACGATGCGCTGTGCCACATGATGGGCACATTCCACTAGGTAGGTTACAGCCACCAAGTTGCGGATGCCTTTCCGTCCGTCGTTTCTGAGATATCCTTTCATCCTCTTGATCAGATATGCTTTTCCTTGTAAGAAACGCAGTTGTTGGTTATCAAGTCCCAGTCGAGTTCTACGCCAATACCCGGATTCTTGGGAACGGTGATGATGCCATGTTCATCGATGGGCAATAGGCCTTTCATGGGGAATTGGAAATCTTCCTCTGGCACAAAGTATTCGAAATACTTACAATTGCGGATAGCACACGACACATGCAGGTTCACAATGTCCATATAGTTCATGGTCGTGGTGTGGATCTCACAGTTCAGACCGAAGCTTTCAGCCAAATGGGCAATCTTCAAAGTTCCCGTAATACCGCATTTCCAGGAAACATCTGCCCGAACGATATCCGCAGCCTTTTGATTGATAACCTGAGCCACACCCCAGTGACAACCACGGGTTGTCTCTGTGGCAGCAATCGGAAGGTCGAGAGCTTCGCAGAGTTGGGAGTATTTATAGGTTTCGAAATCACGGAAAGGTTCTTCCAACCAGATGTAGTTCAACTTTTCCAATTGACGTCCCACCTTAATGGCTTCGTCTAAGGTATATTCAGCAACGGGGTCGCTCATCAGTCCGTAATCAGGGCCTACGGCCTCTCTTAGGTGCTGGTGTATCTGCATGTCCATCTCTACGGGACCACAGGGATGCACTTTATAAATAGGTATTCCCCTCGACTGATAATAGAGAGCCTCGTCAATATATTCCTGTTCCGTGGCATGGAAAAGGCCGCTGGCATAGACGGGCAACTGTTCCCGATAGGCACCGATATATTGATAAAGGGGCAGATTTGCCGCCTTGGCACAAATATCCCAAAGCGCTACGTCCACCGGTCCTGGCAGATAGACAGGAAAGAAAGTCAGATGGCGGTCGATGTTCCACAGTTCGTGCCAGATTTTTTCACGTTCGTAGGGAGAACGCCCTAATACCACGGGCGCGATGTTATCCATAAGATAACTCTCTGTGACATTCCCGGAACGGGCAGCCAAAACCGTGGCTATACCTTCGATGCTCGTGTCGGTGGTGAGTTTGATGACCAGAACATCCCAGTCCATGGCACTCTTTCCTTTGCGTTTGTCGTCAAAGAGGCATTTGTCTCTTCTGACCCACCAGCTTTCGAATCGATTGATAATCATATGGAATAATTAGATTGAATGTTATGAATATGTACGTGTTCTCCCTCCAGAATATCACGGGTGGCACTACCAATAGGCAGACCGTATTTCAGAACGTTTTCGCCACAAGCAATCCTCTGGATACAGAACTTATGTCCGAAGTCTATGTCGACCCTGAGTTGGATGGCCTTTCCGTCCACCTCCAGCACATCCCCTTTGTGCAGGTCTTTCAGGGCTACGGCAACATTGTCGTCATCATGGAGTTTGATATAGGCTTTCATTTAGAACTGGATTTGTTTGATGGGAACGAAAAGCTTCAGCGTGAGCCATGCCAGCAGATACATACAACTGGCTATCATGAAGATGGCTGTATAGGAGCCCGTCACGTCAAGAACAAGACCGACGAAAGAAGAGGCAAGAGCTCCACCAATGGCACCTCCTACACTGGCAATACCAGTCATTGAACCTACTACGTGCTTCGGATAGACATCAGAAACCACGGTATAGATGTTGGAAGCCCATGCCTGGTGGGTGGAAGTGGCCAGTCCGATGAGGAACACCACCAACCACAGACTCTTCAAATGGGGAACGGCGTTGAGTGGCAACACTAATAGTGCGAAAATCAAAATGGTTGTCTTACGGGCAAAGTCGGCAGAATAACCCTTCATCAGGAATCGGGAAGAGATGAATCCTCCGGAGATACCTCCCAGATCGGCCATCAAATAGATGACAACGAGGGGCAATACGGTCGCCTTCAGGTCAATGCCTTGTGTCTTGGCCAGGAAATCAGGTGCCCAGAAAAGGAAGAACCACCATACCCAGTCAGTGAGGAAGCGGGAGAAAAGAATGGCATAGGTCTGTTTGTAACGAAACAGTTCCCTCCAAGCCACGTGCGGCTGCTCTTCTTCGTCCTTGTCAGAATGGATATAGTCCAGTTCGGCCTGATTGACATGCTTATGCTTCTTAGGAGGCTGATAGACCAAAAGCCAGGCTATCACCCATATAAGACCGAGCGCACCCGTTATAACAAAAGCAGATCGCCATCCCCAGTTCAGGGTGATAGCCACCACAATGATTGGAGCAACAATAGCTCCTGTAGTAGAGCCGGAGTTGAAGATACCTGTAGCGAAGGCCCGTGCTTTCTTCGGGAACCATTCGGCAATGGTCTTCACTGCAGAGGGGAAGTTGCCGGCTTCACCAAATCCGAGGATGGCCCGTACGGCACTGAACCCTAGAACGCTGCTTACCATAGAATGGAGGATGGTACCAATGCTCCAAATGGTCACTGAGAAAACATAACCCCAGCGAAGTCCCATCTTGTCGATTAGTTTTCCGCAGGCCAGCATACCGAAGGCATAGGCTATTTGGAATGCGGTCACGATATGGCCGTAGTCCGCTTCGCTCCAATGCAAATCGTCTTGGATATACGGTTTCAGCAGACCGATAACCTGTCGGTCGATATAGTTAATGGTGGTAGCGAAAAACAGCAACGCCACCATCACCCATCTCACGTTTGTCTTTTTGGAAGTGCTCATAAACGAATCGAAGAACTAGAAGGCTTCTGCAGCCCCTGCATCTACGGGCAGGAACACCCCATTCACATATTTTCCGGCAGGAGATACCAGATATAGGGCGGCATAACCGATATCTTCTGGGTCGCCAAATGTACGAGTAGGGATGCGATCCAAAATCTTGGCTTTGCGGGGAGCATCGTTGTCGATAGCCTTATGCAGCATAGGCGTGTCAATCCATCCTGGTGCGATGGTGTTTACCCGGATTCCGCTGGTTGACAAATCTGCCACTAAGCTTCGCTGTAGTCCTAATATGGCTGATTTTGCTACTGTATAAGCTACTACTTGCTTCATACCCATGATGGCCGTCATGCTGCTAATGAGAACGATGGATCCGCTTCCACGCTCCGCCATTAGTTTGCCAAACTCACGGCAAAGGGCAAAAACGCTCATCACGTGAACATCGAGTACTTTAGCAAATTCCTCATCGGTCACTTCGAGTGCCCATTTCTTCAGATGAATACCGGCACAATTCACAAGGATGTCCACAGCGCCAATTTCTTCCACCAGTGCAGGAATCTCCTGAAGTTTCGTTACGTCAAATGCCTTATAGGTACAGTTCCCGCCTATTTCCTTCTGGGCGGCAATCAGTTTTTCCTCGTTTCTGCCGATGATGACTACATCAGCACCAGCTTCCGTATAGGTTTTGGCAATGGCCATTCCCAGACCGCTGCCACCACCAGTGATGACAGCCTTTTTCCCGTCTAATCTAAATGCATTCATTATTTCTCTGTTTTACATAATTCCAAATTTGGCAAACGCCTCTACGGTGCTCATTCCTTCCTCCAGGGCTTGCTTCACCAGTTTTTCACCTCTGGCTTTTTCTATGGCCAGATTGAAAGCCTCTTCTTCTGCTTCCTTGGGCACAATGATGACACCGTCGAGATCACCGAAAACAATGTCTCCCGGGTTTACGCGGATACCATTGAACTCAATAGGTAGTCGGTAGTCGAGAACTTTTCCGCGTGGCCCCTGGTCCTGGGCGTAAGTTCCCATGGAGAAGGTCGGGAAGTTCAGTCGGAGAATTTCCGGAGTATCGCGGGAGAATCCGTCAACCACAGCTCCTGCAGCCTTCAGTTTCAGGGCACGTGTACTCATCAGTCCACCCCAGAGGGCATAGCGCGGGGAAGAACCTGAGCAGATGTATACCTCGTTGGGCTGCAGACTGTCCAGAGCCTCAAACATAATACCGAAAGGCTTTTTCATCAAAGGAAGATGCGTCTCATCTGCCTTCTCCACGAACACATCCGCTTCGAGCACGGGCATGGCGCGCCCAATAGTAACCATATCGCTTCTTAACGGTTTGATCTGGGGGGATAGAAATTGGTGGAGAAAGCCCATCTTGTCGAGAACATCTCCCACGAGTGCCGTAAATAGTTCTTTACGTGCAATAGCAAATAGCTCTTCATCATTTTTCCAAAGTGCCATATTGTTCTGTTTATTTAGTAGATAGAAAGGTTCTTGATGTAGTGTGCAAATATACACTAAATGCACGAAAACCGCAAATTATTTAGGGTAAAAATGTAGTGAGGAATATATTTATCGAAAACAAAAATTGCAGGACAAGCTATATGCCCTGCAAATATTCTTAAATGTTGATCCGATGTGGAATCAACGTTTTATATGGTCTTTGGAAACTTTGGTTCTTTTTTCGTTTACAGTGTTAACTCAACACCTAGTCCGATAACTTTATTTGTGCGGGTGAACGAGTTCTTGCCTGCCGGAACGGTAAGGCCGAGGCCGCTCATGTTCTGCTCGGGCATGTCCATATCGTAATTCTCATAGTTGGTCTGGAAGTAGGCGGCGTTGACTTTCACCTTGTCGGTGACCTGATAGCCTACACCGAGACCAAACGTCCAAGAGTTCACGACGAACGACATGTCGTTCATGTATGCATCGGAGAGTCCGTAGCGAGTGAGCTGAACACCACCGCTCACCTGCAGTTTCTTCGTGACATCCCACTCGGCACCGGCCAGATACTCGTTGGTGTCGCCATCGAGGAGCTTTTCGCTGTGCTCATACCAGTGGGCCGACTTGTCGAAGAAGTGATGATAGCCTAGGTTCAGGCGAACGCCAGGAGTCATTTCCCACTGAGCGCCAAGGGCAAGCAGTGCGGGAGAGTCCTCAGGCACGCTTGTACCGTTCACATACTTATTGGTCGCCGAAATAACGGTGGCTTCCTTTAAGTCAGAATCGTTCTTCATGCGCATGCGAGTCTTGAACTCGTACTTAGCAGCGAAATTGAAGTTGCCGATTTTGTAGTCGATACCGATAACGGGAGCAATGCCCCAGCCCGACTGGTCGCTCTTCAAGTTCATGCCGTTGGCATAGGGAGCGAGCGTCTCGGCACTGGCATTCAGCTGGTCGCCAGTGGCCTGGAGGCTAGCTCCTGCTTTCTTCAATTGCTCACCTTGAGCAACAAGCTGCTGAATCTGCGGCAACTGCATGGCCTGCTCCTGGGTCATTCCCTGTGCCATAGCACTAGCAACGCCCTGCTGAATGCCTGCCTGCACTTGTCCGGCGAGATTCGCAATCGTGTTTCCTGCTTGTGTCAGACCACCCTTCACACCTTCGAAGTAGTGCGGCAGTGTCATTCCTTCGGTGCCGTTCATCACACGGATATTGTTCAGACGTGCCTCATAGCTGGCTGTTCCATAGAGCAGGCGCAGACCGGCATAGACCGACAGATGTTCGTTAATCTTACGGGCGGCACCCAGCTGGAAGCCGAAGTAGAACTGCTGACCTTTCATATAGCCGTCAACGTCGTAGCCCGTCACGTTGGGTACGCTGGCTCCAAACTGTCCGAGGGCACCGTTCAGCTGGTTGGAAGTTGCGATGAGCTTATTGGCGATGGCACCGACAACCGTCTCGAAGGAACCGATGCCCTTATCGAACTCACACTTGCCGCCGCCGCCGGGTACAGAGAAATTGAACTGGAACGACCAGTTGTTCTTATTATAAGCAGCCTGCAGCGAGGGGATGAACGGAGCGTTTGCCACGCCCTTGAATTCCTTTGTCGTCAAGCCGTTGTTCTTGGCGCCGAGCGCAAACAGAGGATTAGTCGAAGTGATGGTACGTGTTTGCTTAGCATACTGCCAGTTGAATCCGAGGTGCAGTCCGTCGCTGAGGAATGCTACACCTGCGGGATTAGAATAAACTCCGTCGAGGCCGATAGCGGCATCTCGTGCGGGGTTACGAAGAAAATTTACGCTTTGATTGGTGTTTGTCAGAATACCACCAGCAAAAGCGGTGGTAGCGGTTGCGAGCATCACTGCTACGCTGATAAATTTAACCTTATACATCTTAAATACCTTTAAAAAACTTGGTTGCAAAGGTAAGTATATTGTTCCATACTTCTTAGTTAATAAACATATAATTAACATATTTTATGCACAATCATGCCGAATTTGTGCACGAATCAGCGGTTTTGTGCAGTTTTTCGGCATTATTGACCAAATAGAAAGGTATAAGAAGAAATGAATGTTTTGCTTTATTTCTTTAATTCTGGATAAGAGATACGGGTATGATAGATGCTCTTCAGGCGTTCAATTAATACCTGCTTGGCCACATTGATATCGTGGAAGGTAATAGGACAGTCATCAAAGAAACCTTCGCTTACCTGGGCATCTATAAGACGGTTCACCAATGCCGATATGCTTTCCTCCGTGTATTCAGGAAGAGAACGGGAAGCAGCCTCCACGGTATCGGCCATCATCAAAATGGCTTGTTCACGTGTAAATGGGTTTGGACCAGGATATGTGAAGAGGTTTTCGTCTATCTTCTCATTAGGATGCTCATTCTTGTAAGAAATGTAGAAATACTTGGTCTTGCCCGTGCCGTGGTGGGTGGAGATGAAATCTTTGATGATACTGGGAAGGTCGTATTTTTCAGCCAGTTTGAGTCCTTCATTGATATGCGAGATGACAATCTGGGCAGCCTCTGCACGTCCCATCTTTTCCAGAGGATTTACGCCAGCCTGATTCTCTGTGAAGAAAGCGGGGTTATACATCTTTCCGATGTCATGATAGAGGGCTCCTGTACGTACAAGTTGTCCCTTGGCTCCGATTTTATTGGCAATCTCTGTTGCGAGATTTCCCACGGTGATGCTATGCTGGAAAGTGCCGGGAGCTACTTCAGAAAGGCGGCGGAGCAGATCTTTCGATGTATTTGACAGTTCAATGAGCGTGACATTAGAAGTGAATCCGAAAGCCTTCTCGACGATAAGCATCAGCGGGTAGGCAAATAGCAGGAGAATGCCATTGACAATGAAGTATTTATACATGTCGTGGTCCATCTGCCAGATACTGTTGTCCTGCATCAGTTGAAGAGCCAAATAGGTGATACTGCTGCCGAGTGCTACCAGAATGGCAGTCCTGAACAGTTGCGACCGGTTTTCAAGATCACGCAAAGAATAGATGGCTACCAAACCCGCCACCAGTTGGATGATGATGAATTCATACTGATACTTCACCGCGGCGGCACAGATGAGAATCATCACAACATGTGCGATGAATGCCGTCCGGGAATCCATAAACACGCGTATAAAAATAGGTGTCATGGCAAAAGGCAGGGCGTAAACACTGAATATATTATGCTCCATCATCAGTGATACCACGATAGGGAAGATGGTGATGAATGAATAGAGCATCGTTATAGAACGCGGTTTATCGAAGTAGTCCTTGCGGAAAAGGGCCAGATAGATTGTAAACAGTGCAATGAGGATTAAGACGAAGATGGATTGTCCGGCAATGGTACTGCTAATGGTGTTAGAAGTAGCAGAGCGCCGCCTCATCTCATGTTCGAAACTGCTGAGTTCGCGAAAAGTGTTCTCGTCCACGATTTCTCCACGATCAATAATCTTCTGTCCTGCCAGTACCATGCCGCTGGCTCTTGGGATGGTACTCAGCAAGTCATTCTTTTCCGTTTCAGAACGGTCTTTGTCGTAGATGAGATTTGGCCGGATGAATTCATTCAGGTTACATGGCTGTAGTAAAGGTCTCTGGGGGGCGAGTTTCTCATCAAGGAACAACTGTTCATAAGCCGCAATCGTGGAATAAATGCAATTGATCTGAAGGTTAGAGGCCGTCTTTCCACTCACCACACGGATGGTGCTGGTGGTGTCCTTGCCAATTCTGGAATATTCGGGTGTACTCATCACACCTGCCTGATAAAGCCTGTGAAGCCTGTCGGCTATAATCTCTATATACTCGTGGCCCAGTCCGGGAATTCCATTCTTGAAGGTGTTGCGGAAATTGGCTATCTGCTCATTTTCCACGTCACTGTTATAGTTGTAGTATGGTTCAAAAGCCTCCAAGATACTGTCGCGTTCGCTCTGAATAGCCTCGTCGGTTTTATAGATAGGGAAGTCGAAACTGGCAATCAGTGAAGAATACATCCAGGGCTTTCCCACGTCATATCGGAACTGCGGACCGCTGGTGCGTGGCAGAAACCATACGATGATGACAACGCTTAATAGGACAAGTGCTAAGCGTGAAAAGAAATTGCGCCAGAAGTGGCTTTGCGTGGAGTTATTTCTTGCCATAAAATGTGTGCTGTTCGGTTTTACTCTGCGAAAATACGAAAAATTCTCGCATAATTGATAAAAAAGTCGTACTTTTGCACCAAATTTATATAAAATTTGGATAAAGCGAAGAGAAAGCAAAGGGATTTTGATTTCTTGAGCAAAAAAAAATATTAGACTACAATTATGGCAGAAAGAAGAGTGAGAGTGCGTTTCGCGCCTAGTCCAACGGGTGCCTTGCACATCGGTGGCGTGCGTACCGCCTTGTATAATTATTTGTTTGCGCGCCAGCATGGCGGCGACCTCGTGTTCCGTATAGAAGATACCGATTCAAACCGCTTTGTTCCTGGAGCTGAGGAATACATCATCGAATCGTTCAAGTGGCTCGGCATCGAGTTTGATGAGGGTGTGAGTTTCGGTGGTGAATACGGACCTTACCGTCAGAGTGAGCGCCGTGACATCTATAAAAAATATGTGCAACAGCTGCTTTCTGCCGGAAAAGCTTACATCGCTTTCGACACCCCGCAGGAGCTGGAGGCCAAGCGCAATGAAATTAAGAATTTCCAGTATGATGCCAGCACTCGCGGCATGATGCGTAATTCGCTGACGTTGTCAAAGGAAGAGGTGGACTCTCTGATTGCGGAGGGACAGCAATACGTGGTCCGTTTCAAGATTGATCCCGGTGAAGAGGTTCACGTTTTTGACTTGATTCGTGGCGAGGTGGTTGTAAAGAGTGAGATTCTCGACGATAAGGTTCTGTATAAGAGTGCTGACGAACTGCCCACCTATCATCTGGCCAATATTGTGGATGATCATCTGATGGAGATTTCCCATGTCATTCGCGGTGAGGAGTGGCTGCCCAGTGCCCCGCTTCATGTACTGCTTTATCGTGCTTTTGGATGGGAGGAAACGATGCCGCAGTTTGCTCATTTGCCCCTGCTGCTGAAACCCGACGGCAAGGGTAAACTTTCCAAGCGCGACGGCGACCGCCTTGGCTTCCCCGTGTTCCCATTGGAGTGGCACGATCCCAAGACGGGCGAGGTGAGCAATGGTTTCCGTGAGCAAGGCTATTTCCCCGAGGCAGTCATCAATTTCCTGGCACTCTTAGGTTGGAATCCCGGAACTGAACAGGAGATGTTCACTTTGCAACAACTTGTTGAGGCTTTCGATATATCTAAATGCTCGAAAGCAGGAGCGAAGTTCGACTATCAGAAAGGCATTTGGTTCAATCACGAATATATTCTCCAGAAGAGCGACGACGAGATAGCCGAACTCTTTGCGCCCATCGTGGCTAATAATGGTGTGGACGAGTCTTTGGAGCGTATCACGCAGGTGGTTCACATGATGAAGGACCGCGTGAACTTTGTTAAGGAACTGTGGCCCCTTTGTTCCTTCTTCTTCCTCCCACCGATTGAATACGATGAAAAGACTGTCAAAAAGCGTTGGAAAGAGAATTCAGGAAAGGTTCTCGGCCAGCTCTGTGGAGTCTTGGAACATATTACCGATTTTAGCGTTGAAGGTCAGGAAACCATCGTGAAAGCCTGGATAGAAAAGATGGGCTATAAACTCGGCGATGTGATGAATGCCTGGCGTTTGGCACTTGTAGGAGAAGGCAAAGGTCCTGGAATGTTCGATATCTCGGCCTTTTTAGGCAAAGAAGAGACCATCCGCCGCACTCGCCGTGCCATAGAGATTTTGAATTAAGAAGGATGAATTGAGAAAATAGAATTGTTTATTTGCGATTCTCAATGAACCATGAAGAATGAGGCAAGTATCAATTCTAAATTCAATAATTCAATAATTCGAACGTAGTGAGAACAACTCTAAATTCTTAATTTTTAACTCTTAATTCAAATTTATGTACAACATAGCCATGTATCTCGTCCAGTTGGGCGTTGCCATTGCAGCCATCTTTGACCATAAGGTGAGGGTGATGTGGCGTGGAGAGCGTGCTGCTTTCAAGACCTTGAAGCAGAAGGTGGATCCCAATGCCAAATATGTATGGGTGCATGCGGCTTCCCTTGGTGAGTTTGAGCAGGGCCGTCCCATCATTGAGCGTATCCGACTGGAGCATCCGGAATACAAGATTCTGCTCACTTTCTTCTCGCCTTCAGGTTATCAGGTGCGCAAGAATTACCAAGGGGCCGACATTATCACCTACCTGCCCATCGACACGGTGACCAATGCCCGCCGGTTCCTGCGTACGATTCGTCCCGTGATGGCTTTCTTCATCAAGTACGAATTCTGGTACAACTATCTGCATATCCTGAAGCATCGCGGTGTTCCCACCTATAGCGTGAGCAGCATCTTCCGTCCCGACCAGATTTTCTTCCGGTGGTACGGACGTGCCTATTCGCGTGTGCTGAAGTGTTTCACCAAGTTCTTTGTTCAGAATGAGGAGAGCCGCCAGCTATTGGCTAAGATTGGCATTACGGAAACCGAGATTGTGGGAGATACCCGTTTCGACCGCGTCATGACCATCAAGTCGTTGGCCAAGCAACTTCCTATTGTGGAAGCGTTCACCCACCCTCAACCCCTCCCGAAGGGAGGGGAGTCTGATATGACTTCTCCCGATAAAGGAAATCAAAATCCCTCCCTTCGGGAGGGACATAGGGTGGGTAATTCTCTTCGGGAAGGACATGATGAAAGTAATCAAAATCCCTCCCTTCGGGAGGGACATAGGGTGGGTTGCTTTATTGCCGGTTCTTCCTGGCCTCCCGATGAGGATATCTTTATCCGTTACTTCAATGAGCATCCTGAATGGAAACTCATCATCGCCCCGCATGTTATCGGTGAAGACCATCTGCAGCAGATTATCTCTAAACTCTCCATTTCCGAGCAGACCTCTTCCCCCTCGGGGGAAGTTGGAAGGGGGGTCGGAGGTCGCCGGGTCGTCCGCTTTACTCAGACCACCCGCGAGGAGGCAGCCAAGGCCGATACGCTCATCATTGACTGCTTCGGACTGCTGAGCAGCATCTATAATTATGGTGATGTGGCTTACATCGGCGGTGGTTTCGGCGTCGGCATTCACAACACGTTGGAGGCAGCCGTATGGGACATGCCCGTCATCTTCGGCCCCAACAACAAGAAATTCCAGGAGGCTCAAGGACTGAAAGCCTGTGGTGGTGGTTTCGAAATCAAAGACTACGACGAGTTCGCGCAGTTGATGGACCGTTTCGCATCCGATGAAGCTTTCCTCAAAGAGAGCGGTAGCAAAGCCGGTCATTTCGTGAAAGACCAGGCCGGTGCCACCGACAAAGTCTTAGCTTCTGTCAAATTATAATCGTTTATTACCTTCAAGGCCGCCATTTTCCCACGCCTAATTGGCGCTTAAGTGGGAAAATGGTGGCCTTCGCATTTATGGTTTTCTCTCAAAACCTGTCCCTGATTTGATTCTTTTTCTTGTTTTGAAAATGAATTTCAAATAAAAAAGCGATTTCTTTGTAACAAATTCGCGGAAATACACGTATAAACAGATAGAAGCGTTCATCGATGACACTTTGAAAGTAAAGAAATCAACAAATAACAACCTAAAAGATGAAGAATTTATCTGAAATGTTTAGTCCTTTGCGGACTGTGAGAAAGTGGGCCGTTTGTGCCGTGTTAGTATTCGTGTGTGCTAATGTCCAAGCCCAAAATGCGAACTTCGATGAGTTGGCAAAGATTAAGGGCGTGGAATATGTGCAGGTCAATAAGGACATGATTAAACTCGCAGGTCTGGAGGGGAAAGGCTTGCAGTTGGGCGATATGGAATTTACACCCGAGAAGGGTAAAGGAGCGGATTTCTATGATCAGTTCGACAATATCAAAGTCTTCACGTGCGAACAGAAAGGCAGCGTCAATAAATTCACTAAAACCGCCCTGAATCTGCTGAAAGGCCAGGAATGGGAACCGCTGATGGACACGAAAGATGATGATGGTGAAATCGTGAAGATCTATCTGTCGAAGAACGGCGAGCATTCTACCAACGTCCTCCTGGCATTTGACGAAGAAGAGGCTCACCTGATGGTCATCAACGGAACGTTCG
>Ga0310695_10002281_pt1 | contig 41030 bp, 29 predicted proteins | sample RumenRJG_04DNA_FD_203882 | JGI IMG/M metagenome (GOLD analysis project Ga0310695, IMG submission 203882) | Bovine rumen microbial communities from Lethbridge, Alberta, Canada - RJG_04 (v2) (version 2) | ecosystem: Host-associated > Mammals > Digestive system > Stomach > Rumen | place: Canada...
TGAGAAAAGAAGTGGAGAAATATAAGTCGTGACGAGCGAAAAGACGAGCGACTTTTAATATAAATTTTGTAATATACTCATTATTAACCGCTGGAATAATGTTGTCATATACCTTCTAAGCTGTGGGCCCTGGGTTCGAATCCCAGCAGGATCACGCTTCCAATAAGGCGCTGGAAATCAGAGAGTTATTCGATGAATTTCGGTGCCTTTTCTTTTTTATTTTGGAATATTTTTGCGGATTGGTTGGTGGTTGGGGAAAAAAGTAGTACTTTTGCGGCGCAAAGATGGTAATCGGGTGGCTTGGGGCCATCGCGATGCAAGGGAATCCGGTGAAAGTCCGGAACTGTACCTGCAGCTGTAATCCCCTCAAAACACAGGGTTTGCTTACTGAATGTCACTGGCCTCGGATAAGGCTGGGAAGGCAAAGCAGACTGGGGAAAAGTCAGAAGACCTGCCATAACAGTTAATAGTTAAGAGTTAACAGTTAATAGTTGGTTTTGCGAACTATTATGACTGGTAACTAGTGGCTAGAGACTAATAATAATTTAGTACGTTCACTCAGGAACAGGTGTGACGGAAAGCAAATGAAGAAAAGAAAAAGACTGACGGCAGCAGTGCTGGCTTTATGCGCGTTTGCGGCTGTCAATGCACAGAATGACATCTGGAGGCAGGATAGTCTGCCCGAGGTGGTTGTAACGGGTACTGGCACTCAGCACCTGCTGAAGGACGCGCCCGTACAGACCGAAGTGATTACCAGCAAAATGTTGCGCAACTATGCAGGCAAGAGCATCGAGGACATCCTGGGTGGCCTCACAGCGTCGTTTGCCTTTAACCAGGACGACATGGGCTCGCAGATGCAGTTGAACGGTCTGGGCAACTCCTATATCCTTATTCTTATTGACGGTAAGCGCATCCACGGCGATGTGGGCGGACAGAACGACCTGTCGCTCATTGACCCGCAGAATATCGAGAAAATCGAGATCGTGAAGGGGGCGTCGAGTGCACTCTATGGCTCAGATGCCATCGCTGGTGTGGTCAACATTATCACCAAGAAACATCACGAGGAGGGGTTGTTGATTGAGAACACCACGCGCTTGGGCAGTTATGGTGACGTGCGCCAGCACAACGGCTTGGCGCTGAATTACGGCAAGTTCAGCAGTTACACCAACTTCCAGTTGCAGCACAGCGACGGCTGGCAGAATACTGCAGTTGAGCATACCGAGGGTTCTGAGCCACCCATCACCGATTCCCGCAACAAGACCGTGAACCGCCACACCAACTGGCAGATTGCCGAGCGACTGACCTATCAGCCGACCAAGAACTTGGAACTCTATGCCGACGGCAGCACCTACTGGAAGCGCATCTACCGCGTGAGCGGCCGTCATCCCCACTATGACGTGAAGACCTGGGATATGGAGTACCACAACGGCTCGGCATCCATCGGCGGCAAGTGGAGCCGTTCCAAGACCGACTACATTTCGCTGGATGTGGACTGGCACCGCCACGCCTACTATTACTATTACACCGCCACGACGCTCGTCGAGGATTACGAGAAGAGTGCAGGCACCCCCTATTACCCCTACTTCCCGTATCTTCCTGACCAAAAAGAGTTGCAGAGTGACCAACAGCGCACAATGGCGGCGTTGAAGGGTGTGTTTACCCTACCCTACGAGAACATCCTGAGCACCGGCATGGAATTCCGCTACGACTGGCTGCATGCCCCCACGCGCGTGAAGGGCGGAAAAGCCAGCGACTGGACAGCGGCAGTGTATGTGCAAGACGAGTTCAACCTTATTCGCAACGTAAACATCACCGCCGGCCTGCGCCTGAACCAGAACGAACAATTCGGTACGAAACTGACGCCCAAGGTATCAGCCATGTGGAAACCCGCTAACGCTTGGCGCCTGCGTGCCACATGGAGCCAAGGCTTCAAGACACCCGCCATCCGCGAACTGTTCTACCGCTACGTGCGCCAGATGAGCGGCACCTACCTGTACCTCGGCAACACCGACCTCAAGCCGCAGTCGAGCAACTATTTCTCGCTGAGCGGCGAGTATGGCTGGCATGGCCTGAATGTGACCGTCACGGGCTATTATAATAAGGTCAAGGACATGATTGCCCTGGTGACCATTCCCAACTATCAGGCTCCTGACGAGTACATCATCCAGTATGACCCCGTCAAGACCCGTCAGTACCAGAACATCGAGGATGCCAAGACCTATGGCGTTGACGTGAACGTCAATTACCAGTGGAAGGAATTTGCCTTCGGTCTGGGCTACAGTTACCTGGACACCGACGCCAACCAGTATGATACCAACCACGACAAGATGCACAAAGTCACCATCGACGGTATGGCCCACCACAAGGGCAACTGGTTCGCTACTTGGGGTCACCGCTTCTCAAACGACTACCGCTTGGGCATTGGCATCTATGGCCGCATGTCGAGCACCCGCTACTATCAGGACGACGGTAACGGCAAGGGCTACCAGACCTGGCGCCTTTCAACAACGCACGACCTGGGTCATTTCAAGGCTACCAACTGGCGCATCGAGGCTGGTTTGGACAATATCTTCAACTATTGTGACCGCACACCTCACGGGTTGCACTTAGGAACGACCACCCCGGGTCGCACAGGCTATGTGTCGCTGACCATCCGCTTCAACCAAGGAAAGAAACTTTCTAATAAGTATAAGTCTAACTATAAACAACAAAACAATGATGAAGATTAAATCTTTATTGATTGCCATGATGGCAATCTGCCTGACCATGGGTATCACATCGTGTAAAGACGACAAGGACGATCCCATCGAGAACAACTACACCATTTACCAGAAAGCCGTTAACGAGACCGTAAAATCTCAGAAGAAGAGCAACAAGGCTATCCTGCTGGTTGCCTTCGGCTCGACCTGGGAGCAGGCCTACGACGCATTTGACGCAACTGTTACCGCTTACAAGCAGGCATTCCCCGGTTATGACGTTTATCTGTCATTCTCGTCGGCCATCTGCATCAACCGCGCAGCCGCCGGTGAGAACGTTGACCCCCGCAACTTCTATGCTCCTCCCTTCTGGCTCAATGCCTTTGCACAAAAGGGTGTTCAGTATAGCGAAATCGTTGTTCAATCCCTGCAGGTAATCCCTGGTGAGGAGTATACCCGCGTCATCAACTACATCAAGGACTTTGCCAACAACGCCAACGGTGACATCGACGATAACTATCTGGCCAACGTGGCCCTGAAACTGGGTGTGCCCCTGTTGCAGGATGCCGAGGATGACGTCAACCTGGTTGCCAGCGAGTTGAACAAACTCTACAAGGACAGGGCCAGTGAGGGTGTTGTTGCTTTTATGGGTCACGGTAACCCCGACTCCTATGACACCTACAAAGCCAACATCCGCTACACTCAACTCGAGGAAGCCCTCCAGCAGTACAGCCAGAACTACTTCGTAGGTACTGTTGACATGATGGACAACTTCAAGACCAATGTCTATGAGCGCATGCTGGCCGCCGGTATCACCAGCGGTAAGGTATATTGCCACCCCCTGATGTCGATTGACGGCGACCACGGTCACAACGACATGGCAGGCGACGATGACGATAACTGGGACGGCAGCAAGTTCACCCCCAACGACGAGGGTGAGGTTGAGGACACCTCATGGAAGATGTATTTCTTCCACCTGGGTTATGAGTGCAACAATTCGACCATGATTGAGAAGGGTCTGCTGGAACTCCCCACCATCCGTCAAGTCTGGATGAACCACACCACCGACGCTATCAATGGTGATCCTCTGGACTTCTATCACAGCAAGAATCCCGAGTAAATTCAATTCAAAACTACGAATTACACTAATCAGACCCATTGGTTTCGCCAACGATCGTTGAATTCGTGTAATTCGTAGTTTTAACCGTAAACTAATGCTTAAAAAAATCATATTGATTACAGTAGCACTCCTTTCGTGGAGTGCTGCTGTTTCACAAATCCACAAGATGGAACGCAGCGACTCGTCCATGACGAGCCGCATTTATACCTTAAATCCCGTGGTTGTGACCGGATCTGGTCACCACCAGCGCCTGAAATCCACCGCAACACCCGTCCATGTGCTCAGTCGCCAGGAAATCAAGGAACAAGGCATCACCACCTTTGACGGTGCCTTGACGCGCATGATGCCCCAGGTGTCGATGGCCCCCAACTCGATGGGCACCTTCTTGAGGCTCAACGGACTGGGCAATAAGTATATCCTGATATTAATTAACGGTCAGAAACTGACGGGAGACATCTCCAACAATGTGGACCTGAACCGCATCAACATGGCACGCGTGAAGCGCATCGAGGTACTTGACGGCGCTGCATCGTCGCTCTACGGCTCGGACGCCATCGCCGGTGTCATCAACATCATTACCGACCAACCCACACGCGACCTGGTAAGTGTGACCAGCGACACTCGCGTGTCAGGTCATGGCCAATTGACCGAGAACATTGCCCTGGACATCTACAAGAACGGCTTCGGCTCCTATACCTCGTTCTCGCGCGACCAGGCCGACAGTTACCGCATCAACGATGTGGAGTATGTCAAGGGTTCCGAAACCGAGACCCAACCGACGATTGCCCCGTTCTTCACGGGTTACCGTGCCAATCTCGTGGGGCAAAAGTTTACCTATGCCCCCAATGAGCATTTGGCGCTCAATGCCGGCATCGACTACTCTTACAAGATTACTGACCGTCCCAACACCCGTCCGGACATCACTGGCGGCACCGATTATGAGATGCGCTACAAGGGGCTGCGCTGGAACGTGGGCGGCATCTATAAGTTCACGAGCCGCAACTCCTTACAGGCCGACTTCACCGTCGACCGTTTCCGTTATGGCAAACAGTATGACGTGGCTACCAAGACCTATGCCATTGACGATTATGTACAATCCAAAAAGCAGCGCTCGATGGAAGGACAACTCAAGGCCATTTTGGGTCTGATGAACAATTCAACGACCATTTTCGGTGCTGACTGGCGCAAAGACTACCTGACAGCCTCTTCGGGCAACATCAACCAGAATGCCTATACGGCAGCCGCCTTTGCCCAGCACGAGATGCTGTTCTTTGACCGGCTCACTGCCACCGTGGGGCTTCGCCTGACCTATCATGAAACTTTCAACTGGCACCTCACGCCCAAGGCCACGCTGATGTATGCCCCCGGCAACTTCCGCTTGCGTGCCACCTATTCGGCGGGCTTCCGTGCTCCCGGTCTTGACGAGTTGTATTACCACTACTTCTCGGTCAACCGCGGCAAGGCGCAGATTATCTTTGGCAACAAGGACCTCAAGCCCGAGAAAAGCAACTATTTCTCGCTCAACGCCGAGTACCGCAGCAATATCCTTGCTGTGAGCGTGACGGGCTTCATGAACCGCATCAACGACATGGTCATCAGGGAGAATATCGATGTGGATGCCACCTCACTGGCCATGCTGCAGGCAGAATTCCCCGAGATGACCGATGACCAGGCACAGAAACTTGAGCGTTACTCCCTGTATAAAAACAGCGACAAAGGCGATGTCAAGGGTATTCAGGTCAACGTATCGGCCAACCTTTTCAGGGGCTTCAACCTGTCGGCCAACTACGTTTACACCTATGCCCGCACCTGCAGCGGTGACCAATGGACACCGCTGGAACGCAGCATCCGTAACGCAGCGACCGTTGCCGCCAACTATTACCACAGTTGGGGCAACTACGGCCTGAACGTGAACATCAACGGCAGGTTACAGTCCAAGACCTACTACCCCGACTATGAAGATGCCCCAGGTTACGGTATCTGGAACCTGAACACGACCCACTCGTTTGACGGGTTAAAGCATCTGTATCTGGAGCCAAGCATCGGCATTGACAACATCTTTGACAAGGTCGACCACCGCATCGACTCATCCAACCGCAAGTATGCCCTGTACTCACCGGGGCGCATGCTCGTGATTGGCCTGAAATTGAAAATCAAGTAACCTTATATTGTATATAATGGAGGATTGTCGTGAGACAGTGCCTCCATTTTTTAATATTTTGCTAAATTTGCGACTGATATGGGAAAGATTATAGTAGCAGGCATCGGGCCTGGCAGTAAAGAAGACATCACGCCCGCCGTACTCGACGCAATGCGCGGGGCAGACGCCATTGTTGGCTATAAATACTACTTCCAGTTTATTCAGGACTACGTGCATGAGGGCTGCGAGTGCATCGACACGGGCATGAAGAAGGAGCGCGAGCGTGCCGAGCAGGCCTTCGAACTGGCCGAGCAGGGCAAAACGGTCGTGGTCATCTCCTCGGGGGACGCGGGCATCTATGGCATGACACCACTGGTCTATGAGATGAAACGTGAGCGTGAATCTGATGTGGAAATTGAGTCATTACCCGGCATTTCGGCCTTCCAGAAAGCCGCTTCGCTGCTGGGCGCTCCCATTGGCCATGACCTGTGCATCATCTCGCTGAGCGACCTAATGACTCCGTGGGAGGTGATTGAACGCCGCATCAAGGCTGCTGCCGTGGGCGACTTCGTCACTGCCGTCTATAACCCCAAGTCCAATGGCCGCTACTGGCAACTGTATCGCTTGGTGGAACTGTTCCTTCAGCAACGCTCGGCCGATACGCCCGTGGGCTATGTCCGTCAGGCAGGACGCGATGAACAGGAAATCAGGGTGACCACACTGGGCGAATTTGGCCCCGATGAGGTGGATATGTTCACCGTGATTCTCATCGGCAACTCTCAATCCTATATCAGCGACGACATGATTATCACCCCGCGCGGCTATTACCGCGAGCGCTGTGATGAGGGAGCCAAGCCCGGCCAGCAGATTATGATTGAATCGTTCCGCACCATCGAGAGCGAACTGCACAACAAGGACATCCCGCTTGATCACAAGTGGGCACTCCTGCATGCCATCCACACGACCGCCGACTTTGAGATGGAGCGCATCCTCTATACCGATGACCATGCAGTGGAAACGCTCTATGACAAAGTCGCAAACGGTGAGATCAAGATCATTGTGACCGACGTGACCATGGTGACCAGCGGCATCCGCAAGGGCGCACTGGCACGGCTCGGCATGGAGGCCAAATGCTACTTGAGTGACCCGCGTGTTGCCGAAATGGCCACATCCCAAGGCATCACCCGCACCCAAGCAGGAATACGACTGGCTGTAGAGGAACACCCCGACGCGCTGTTTGCCTTCGGCAACGCACCGACGGCATTGATGGAACTGTGTGACCTCATCCGCAAGGGCAAGGCTCATCCTGCCGGCATCATTGCCGCGCCAGTGGGTTTTGTGCACGTGCGCGAATCCAAGCACATGGTCAAACCCTTCAAGGACATCCCCAAAATCATCGTCGAGGGACGCAAGGGCGGCAGCAACCTTGCCGCGACCCTGTGCAACGCCATCCTGACCTTTGACGATGCCGAGCAATTGAAACCCGGTCGCGATCTGTGACATTAAATCAAACAACCAAAACAACGATGAACAACCAAAACAACCCTTTTTCATATAATAATATATGTTGTTATTGTTGTTTCCCGTTGTTCATGTTGTTTGACTAACAGCAGTTGTTTGAATTAACACAAAAAATGATATGAAATTTTACGTTATAGGTATCAGTGACGCACCCCGGCCGTATTTGCCGCCGGAGGTAATCAGTCTTATCTGCAAAGGGCGTGTTTTCTCGGGCGGCAAGCGCCATTACGGACTTGTTGCACCCTATTTGCCCGAGGGGTCGCAATGGATTGAGATTACCACGCCGCTGGATGCGGTATTCGAGCAGTATCACGATGAGGTGATTGTGTTTGCGAGTGGAGACCCTTTGTTTTTCGGTTTTGCCAACACCATCAAGCGCAAGATGCCTGATGCCGAGATTGTGCTGTTCCCGTCGTTCAATTCCCTGCAGTTGTTGGCGCATCGCCTGGTGATGCCGTATCATGATATGCGTGTCGTTTCTCTCACGGGGCGGCCTTGGCCCGAATTTGACCGAGCCCTCATCGAGCGTGCGGAAAAAATCGGCGTGCTGACCGACCGAGAACATACCCCCGGCGCTGTCGCCCAGCGCATGCTGGAATATGGTTACATCGGCTATCAGATGCATGTGGGTGAACACCTGGGCAATCCCAAGGAAGAACGCATCTCAACCTTGACCCTTGAAGAGGCAGCAGTGCGTGAATTCGACTATCCCAACTGTTTGATTCTATGCGGCCACACCAAGGCGAGGCCCTATGGCATCCCCGAGAGCGAATTCGCCTTGCTCGATGGCCGTGAGAAGATGATTACTAAAGCACCCATACGTCTGCTGACCCTGCAAGCCCTGGAATTGCAGCAGAAGAGCGTCCTGTGGGACATCGGTTTCTGCACTGGCAGCGTGTCGATTGAGGCGCGGCTGCAGTTCCCGCATTTGCACGTCGAGGCCTTTGAAATCAGGCCCGAGTGCGAGGCATTAATGCAGGAGAACAGCCGCCGTTTCGGCACTCCTGGCATCAGTTACCACATCGGGGACTTCCTTGAGACTGATATTGATGCCCTACCCCGCCCCGATGCTGTCTTTATCGGCGGGCATGGCGGTCACCTCAAGGAAATCATGGCTCGCGTGCTGACCGTCCTGACTGATGACGGCTGCATCGTGATGAATAGCGTCACCTCACCCATGGTGCATACCGACAGCCACCAACTGTTTAACGAGGCGTGTGCCGAATTGGACCTGACCCAAGAGCCCCCCACACGCATCATCTTGAATGACAATAACCCGATAGAAATACTGAAATGCAAAAGATAGCCATCATACCCGTTAGCGACGAGGGCCGCCAAATCGCCGAAACCCTCCAGCAAGAGTTCCAAGCCTCAGTCATCAAACGTGCCGAGGTCGCCAAGCGATGGAAAGATTTTGACGCGTTCATCTTTATTGGTGCTATGGGCATTTGTGTGCGCACGATAGCATCCCTGATCGAAGACAAACATACCGACCCGGCTGTCATCTGCGTGGACAGCATGGCAAACCATGTCATTTCGGTCTTGTCGGGCCATGTTGGAGGCGCCAATGAACTGACGCGCCGTGTAGCGTCGGCACTTGGGGCTGAGCCTGTAATCACAACCCAAAGCGACAATGCTGGATTGTGGGCGCTGGATACGCTGGAAGAGCGCTTCAACTGGCCCATCGCCAGTGAGGACGACATGAATGCCTGCATCTTCGCCTTTGTCAACCGCAAACCCACGGCATTGTTCATGGAAGTGCGTGACGAGGGTACCGATTATTTGGAAAAGACCCTGCCCGACCATGTCACCATCATCAACGACATCAGCGAGGCTGACCCCAAGAAATACCGACTCCTCATCATGGTGACACCCTATCGCCGCTATGCACCTGAAGGCATGTTGTCCTTGCACTTTGTGCCCATGGTGGGGACTATCGGCTTTGGCTTGGCTCATCACCCCGAGGACTATAAGTTCATCTATGACCAGATGGACGAGGCTTTGGCCGAATGGGGTATCCTGCCCTGCGCTTGCCGTTACTGCACAATTGACGTCAAGGCCGATGAGCCGTTTGTTCAACTCTTAAAAGACGGGTACGACGAGGAAGTTGAGTTCTTCACCTCGAAGCAACTTGCATCAGTCGAAGTACCTAATCCGAGTGACACTGTCGCCAAACACGTAGGCACACCCAGCGTGTGTGAGGCTGCTGCCATCTTGGGCTCTAATCACGGCAAACTGATTGTGCCCAAAATCAAAGGCAAAAATTTCACCGTTGCACTGGCTATCGACCATCGTTACCTGCGTGATCAACAAGGCCATATCGAGATTGTGGGCGCAGGTCCCGGCGACCCCGATTTGGTGTCGGTTAGAGGCCGCAAGATGCTGGAACGTGCCGATCTCATCCTGTATGCAGGTTCCCTTGTGCCGCGCGAATTGACCATGTGCGCCAAGCCTGGTGCTGTGGTGCGCAGTTCAGCGGGCATGAACCTGGAGGAGCAATGCGCGTTGATGAAGGAGTTCTATGACAAGGGTAAGTTTATCGTGCGGCTGCATACGGGTGACCCGTGCATCTTCGGGGCGATACAGGAGCAGATGGCGTTCTTCGATGAACACAAAATGCGTTACCACATCACGCCGGGCATCTCATCATTCCTTGCCGCAGCAGCCGAGTTGAGGAGCCAGTTCACCATCCCCGAGCGCACCCAGACCATCATCCTCACCCGCGGCGAGGGCCGCACGCCCATGCCCGAGAAAGAGCAGTTGCACCTGCTGGCGCGCAGTCAGAGCACGATGTGCATTTTTTTGAGCGCTGCCATCGTGGATGACGTGCAGCGTGAATTGCTCACGGAGTATCCCGAGGATACGCCCGTTGCCGCCTGCTATCACCTCACTTGGCCCGACCAGCGCATCTACCGCGGCGTGCTGAAAGACCTTGCCAAGATTGTCCATGACAACAACCTCACGTTGACCACAATGCTCGTCGTGGGCGAGGCCATCGACAACCGCAAGGGCCTGTCAGAATTATACAACAAGCATTTTACGCACTTGTTCAGAAAAGGCGAAAAATAGTCCCTAGTCCTTAGTCCCTAGTTTCTAGTTGCCATCCGGACACTAGATTTCAAAAACTAGGGACTAGGGACTAACAACTAGAAACTATGATAATCGTATTCGGTGGAACGACTGAGGGCCGCATGGCGGCAAAGGTGCTCGAGGAATCGGGCGCCACTTACTACTATTCCACCCGCAGCGATACCCAAGACATCCAACTCGTTCATGGCCACCACATCATCGGTGCGATGGAGGTGCTCGAGATGGTTGCGTTATGCAAAGAGCATAACATCCGCCTGATTATTGATGCCGCCCATCCGTTTGCCGTTAATCTCCATCGCAATGTCATCGATCTTGCAAAGCACATTAGCGTGCCTGTAATCCGCTATGACCGCATCTATCCGCCCCATGACGAGGACCTTGTCTGGTGCAAGGACTATGATGATGCCATTGTACAACTGAAAGCGCATGACGTTAGTCGCCTGCTGGCGCTCACCGGTGTCAATACCATTGCGAAACTGCGCGATTTCTGGGAGAGTCATGAATGCTGGTTCCGCATCCTGAACCGCGATGAATCACTCGCTGGAGCACAAAAGGTCGGATTTTCTACCGACCACCTCGTTTATTATGAGAAAGACGACACCGCGGCATTGATAGAACGATTGCACCCCCAGGCCATCATCACCAAGGAAAGCGGCTTGAGCGGCGGCTTTGCCGAAAAAGTGGAGGCAGCTCGTCCAGCGGGAATCAAGGTCTTTGTCGTGAAACGGCCCGACTATCCCACGGCTGATGGTTTGACCGTAGAGCATGTCAATGGTCCCCACGGCTTGCGCCGCATGGTGGAGAAACTGTTGCCCGAGTTCTATCCGTTGCACAGCGGGTTGACTACTGGAACTTGTGCCACCGCCGCAGCCATTGCTGCAACACAAAGATTGCTGAGGGGTGAGGAACCGAAATCGGTTCCTGTTATTCTACCCAATGGTGAGACGATTGATGTTGAAGTGACCTATGGTGATGGTTTTGCCTCGGTGTTCAAGCAGGCGGGTGATGATCCCGATGTCACCAACGGCATTGAGATACGCGCTCATGTCGAACCTAGCGACCATTTCGAGATATTGGGAGGTGAGGGCGTCGGCAGGTTTACTGTGCCAGGGTTTGACTTTCCTCCGGGCGAACCAGCCATCAACAAGGCTCCGCGGCAGATGATGCGCGACAATATCAAGGAAAATGTGAGCATCACCATCAGTGTGCCGCAAGGTGCCGAGATTGCCCGTCGCACCTTCAATCCACGCTTGGGCATCGAGGGTGGCATCAGCATCATCGGTGTGTCGGGCATCGTCAAGCCTTTCAGTGAGGAAGCGTTTGTGGCCAGTATCCGCAAGTGCATGCAGGTCGCCAAGGCATCGGGCAGCGACCGTGTAGTCATCAACAGTGGTGGCAAGAGTGAGCGTTTTGTAAAAGCGCAATACACCGACCTGCCGCAACAGGCATTTGTGGAATATGGGAACTATATCGGCGAGACCTTGGCCATAGCCAATGAATTGGACATCAAAAACGTCACTATGGGCGTGATGCTGGGTAAGGCGGTGAAACTCGCTGCGGGCAACCTCGACACCCACAGCCGCCACACCACGATGGACAAAGTTTTCGTCAGGGGAATGCTCCACGAGGCGGGCATCAACATCGATATCAGCGACCTCACTCTCGCCCGCGAACTGTGGGAGAGAATCCCCCAAGAAAGACTACAAGATTTTGCCACAGTTGTCATCAACCACTGTGCCCACTACTGCACCCCGTTATTGCCCAAAGGGATGCTTACTATTCTCCTCATCGACGATAACGGGAAGATTTATCACTCGTAGGAGGTTTTGCGGCGGCGGTAGAGGACGTAGATGATAATGGGCGCGCCAATGAGGGCGGTGACGCTGTTGACGGGCATGGCGCCTTCAAATCCCGGAGCACGGGCAATCAGATTACAGATGAGAGCCAAGGCAGCACCGCACAGGGCGGTGGCAGGCATTAGTTTCCAATGGTCACTGGTGCGGAAGATGCCGCGGGCCAAATGGGGCACGGCCATACCGATGAACATGATGGGGCCGCAATAGGCGGTGACAATAGCGACGAGCGTGCCTGAACAGATGATGATCCATGTGCGGGCACGCTTGACATTGACGCCCAAGTTGGCGGCATAACGGTCGCCCAGCAGCATGGCATTCAAGGGCTTTACCAGCAGGAAACTCAAAGGCAGCAGGATGCACATGAGCACAACGAAGAGTATCATCTGGTCACCTGACACGCGAGAGAACGAGCCGAGTCCCCATACCACAAAAGCCTTGACATCTTCCTCGGGACTGAGGAACTTGAGCACGCCAATGATGGCAGTAGCCAAGTAGCCGATCATCACGCCGATGATGAGTAGTGTGACATTGCCCTTGACTTTGCCCGAAATCCACACAATCAGCATCATCACAGCGATGGCGCCGATGATAGCGGCCACCGAGACGGCGGCATCACCCAGATAGCCAAGGCTACTCAACGCCACCCCACCCAACTGACCTGACAACAGCACGACAAAGGCAACACCCAGACTGGCACCGTTGGAGATACCCAAGATGGACGGTCCCGCCAGCGGGTTGTGGAAGATGGTCTGCATCATCAGGCCGCTCACAGCCAAGCCCGCACCGGCCACGATGGCGGTAAGCACCTGCGGCAGTCGGGAACTGAGGATGATATTGGTCCAGATTTCGGACTCGCTACCCTGGCCTACAAGGATGCGGCAGATGTCACCCACCGGTATCTCAACAGAACCGATGAACAGGTTGACAATCATCATCACAACGATTACCACCACAAGGGCCAACATCAAAGGCAGCGTGCGTCTCATTTTTAGTTTCTAGTCCCTAGTCCTTAGTTTCTAGTTAATCTTGATGGTCTAGATTATTACTGCAGCAGGCGATAGAAGGTGGGTTGGTAGTCTTTCTCGACAAGTTCGGGATGGAAGATAGCGACAAAGTCCTTCAGAAGCACATCAGGCTTGACGGGAGCAATTTCGTAATAGGGCGTCTGCTTCATGTTGCAGTAGATGACTTTTTTCTCCTTGAAAGCCTTGAGCATCTCGTTGCGGGGCTCGGAAGCCTTGAGAGCCTCGTAGGAGAAATCGCCATCGTGACTGTTGAGGATGCGCCAGTAGTCGGCGTTGGCCGACAAGGCATACATCTTTTCAAACTCCAGGTCCTCGCCTGAGGTCTCGTCATCGTTGATGACATAGTCGGCACCCGCGTCACGGAATATCTGAGCCAAGTAGTTCTTGCCACCCACGGCATGCCAGTTGCCGTAATGCATCTCGCCGCTGGTGACGGTGGGACGACTCTCGACCTTGGTCGCTTTCTCCTTCAACTCGTTGTAGCGGCTCTCGATGCCGGCGAAAATCTCGGCGGCCTCCTTCTCCTTACCGATGAACATGCCGATGAACTTGATCCACTCGGCCTGTCCCAGCGGGTCCAGTTCCTTGTAGCCAAGGTGGGGCACGAGGGTAATGCCGATTTCCTTGATGGCATCATAGCCACCACGCTTGGACGGGGAGATAAAGATGACATCAGGATTGGCTGCCATGACCACCTCGGGGTCAAATTCACCCTCCATACCGATTTTGACGATGCGCCCGTCTTTCACGCGCGCCTTGATGTCCTCGTCAAAGAGGTTCTTGGTGCTGGTGATGCCCTTGACCACGTCATGGGCATCCAGAATAGTGAAATTGGACAGTTGCAGCGAGGTCATGCAGATGGTTCGCTCGATGGGCACCTTGACCTTGACATAGCCCTCGGGAACCACGGCATCGGCATCATGAACGAGGGCAAAATGATCTTTCTTACCCACATCAACCAAACGGATGTCGGCTGAGTCACGAACACTGAATCCTGTGGCATACTTCACGGTCACTTCTTCCATCGAATCGGTACCGGATTTCGGCTGCTTTTCGCCTTGTGAAGAGCAGGCGCAAAGCAGCACTAAAACTGCAAATAATCCAAATAATTTCTTCATTTCTTTGTCTATATTATTTATGCTACAAAGGTACTGCTTTTTAATGACCAAGCCGCACGAAAACCACCAAAAAAACTAGGAACTAGGGACTAGAAACTAGAAACTTCTTTGTACCTTTGCACTATGGAAGAAACAGCAGTAAAAACAAGGTGGTATGACAACATTTGGGCGGCATTAATTTTCTTCACGCGTTTGCCCTTTTGGCGTCTCCATCAGCCTCCGCAAACGAGTTACAAAACGGTTGTTGAGTTTTGGCCGTTGACAGGCTGGCTCACGGGTGGCGCGATGGCTGCGGCACTCTATTTCGGCAGTATGATATTGCCTTATGCAGTGGCCGTTATTGCCGCAATTGCTGTGCGGTTGCTGATTACCGGGGCCTTGCATGAGGACGGCTTGGCTGACTTCCTGGATGGATTTGGCGGCGGAGGCAACCGTGAGCGCATCCTCGCCATCATGAAGGACTCCCACATCGGCACTTATGGCGTGTTAGGGCTTATCATCTACATGCTACTGTTGGGCACTGCCCTCTATAGCATGCCAGTGACGGTGGCTGCACTCACCATTCTGGCGGCTGACCCGTTCTCCAAAATGATTACCAGCCAATTAGTCAATGTGCTACCCTATGCTCGCCGCGAAGAAGAGGCCAAGAACAAGACCATCTATCGCAAGCCGTCCCTTGCTGCAGGACTGAGTCTGACGGTTCAAGGCTTGCTGCCCATGGCACTGATGATTTGGCTGACGGGTATCAGTAATTGGTATCTCTTCATTTTTGTGCCTCCACTGGTGATGTTTTTCCTGTACCTGCTCATCCAGCGTAAGATTCACGGCTACACGGGCGACTGCTGCGGTGCCGTGTGCCTGTTGGTCGAGTTGGCTGTATATCTGGTCGCCTGCTCACAACAGTTAATAGTTAAGAGTTAACAGTTAACAGTTAATGGACAAAGGACTAGAAACTAAAACTTGAAATGGAAGTCATTCTGATTAGACATACCAGCGTCGATGTGCCCAGGGGGACTTGTTATGGACAGACAGATGTGCCTGTGCGTGACACCTTTGATCAAGAGGCAGAAGTAACACGCCGCTCATTAGAGCCATTCCTACCATTCGACAAGGTGTTTTCTTCGCCCCTGACTCGTGCCCGCAAACTCGCGGCCTATTGCGGCTACCCCGATGCCGAGACCGATGAGCGTCTGCTGGAGATGAATATGGGTGAGTGGGAAATGCAACTTTATGATGAAATTAAAGACCCGCACCTGCAGGAATGGTATGATGATTATATCAACCAGCCCACAACTGGGGGCGAGAGTTTTCTGCAACAATATCAGCGGGTGGCGGGATTTCTTGACGAACTCAAGGACAAGCCTTACCAGCGAGTAGCCATCTTTGCCCATGCTGGAGTACTCATCAGCGCCGGCATTCATGCAGGACTCTATTCTTGGGACAAAGCATGGAACGATCTCCCCGATTATGGAGATTATATTGTAATTAGAAACTGACATGAGAAGAATCATTTTAATTACTGGTGGACAACGGTCGGGCAAGAGCAGTTATGCCGAGCAATTGGCATTGAGTCTTGCCGACAATCCCGTGTATGTGGCTACTGCCCATGTGTGGGACGAGGAGTTCCGTGAGCGGGTTCGCCGTCACCAGGAGCGCCGTGGCCCGCAGTGGACCAATATCGAAGAAGAGAAATACCTGAGCCGTCATGACCTGACGGGCCGCGTGGCTGTCATCGATTGCGTGACGCTGTGGCTGACGAATTTTTTCTTCGAGGGCCAAGGCCACGACACACAACAGGTTTTAGATGTGGTCAAAGAGGAGTTTGACCGCTTTACAGCCCAAGATGCCACTTTCATCTTCGTGACCAACGAAATCGGCAGCGGCGGCGTGAGCGTGGATGCTGTTCAACGGCGGTTTACCGACCTGCAAGGTTGGATGAACCAGTATATCGCCAGCCACTCAGATGAAGTCATCCTGATGGTCTCGGGTATCCCGGTAACAGTTAAAGAGTTGTAAGTCATTAGTTTTAAGTTTTTAGTACGATTTGTATCGTCTGAAAACTGTGAGGCAATGGTATTATTACTTAAAACTTACAACTTAAAACTTACAACTGAATAAAATAATGAAACAATTCAAGATACAACACACCGACATGTCGATGGCTGATGCCATCCAACAAAAAATCGACCACCTGAACAAACCCAAAGGTTCGCTGGGCCGTCTGGAGGAATTGGCTTTGCAGATTTGCCTTATCCAGCAGACCCTGTCGCCCACTCTCAACCATCCTTGCCACCTGTTGCTGGGCGGAGACCATGGCATCGAGCGCGAGGGCGTGAGCGTTTCGCCGCGCGAGGTCACCTGGCAACAGATGATCAACTTCACCCATGGCGGTGGAGGCGTGAACATGTTTTGCCGCCAGCACGGTTTCAAGTTACGCATCGTGGACACAGGTGTGGACTATGACCTGTCAAAAGTTGAAGGCATCATCGACCACAAAATTGCCCGAGGCACCCGCAATTTCCTGCATGAACCGGCCATGAATGAAGAGGAGTATGACCACGCTATCCAGACTGGCTGCGACCTCGTGGATGACTGCATCGCTGAAGGGTGTCAGGTGCTGTGTGTCGGTGAAATGGGCATTGCCAACACCTCGCCTTCAAGCATCTGGATGAGCCTGTTCGGCAATATCCCCCTTGATGACTGCATCGGTGCGGGTGCTGGTCTTGACAGCCCCGGCATCCAACACAAGCGCAAAGTACTTGCCCAAGCGTTGCAACATTACCATGAAACTATGGAGAACACGACCGAGAACGCCATCCGCTATTTCGGTGGTTTTGAGATGGTAACGGCCATCGGAGCCATGCTGCGAGGAGCAGAAAAGCGCCTTGTCGTGCTGGTTGACGGCTTTATTATGACAGCCTGTGCCATCGCGGCAATCCAACTCTATCCTGAGTCCCAGGATTACATGATTTTCACCCATTGCGGTGACGAGAGCGGCCACCGCCGTATGCTCGACATTGTTCACGCCAAACCAATCCTCAGTCTGGGTCTGCGTCTCGGTGAAGGTACCGGCGCCCTCTGCGCCTACCCCATCATTGATTCGGCCGTGAGGATGATCAACGAGATGAACAATTTCGACACCGCCCACATTACCAAATACTTCTAAATAAATATCACCACGACAGACGTTAAAGCGAGCATGAGAAGTTCAGCCGTACGGTTGATGCGGACGGCGGTGTGCATATCCTGGGTGGTGAGTTCGCGGTCGTTCTCGCCGATGTAGGGTTTGTCGAAGAGTTCGCCGAAGTAGATGTGGGGACCGCCGAAACGGCAGTTGAGGATGCCGGCAAGGGCTGCCTCAGGGTAGCCGCTGTTGGGGCTGGCATGGCGCCGACCGTTTTTCCAGACGAATTTCAGCAGTGACAACTTGCCCGAAGCGATGACCATTAGCAGGGCGGTCAGGCGAGCAGGGATATAATTTGCCACATCATCGATATGGGCAGCCCAGCAGCCGAAGTCTTTGTAACGCTCGGTGCGGTATCCGATCATCGAGTCGAGGGTATTGACCATCTTGTAGGCCAGCATTCCTGGCGAGCCCAGCAATGCGAACCAGAAAAGCGGGGCTATCACGCCATCGCTCAGGTTTTCGGCAAGGGTCTCCAGGGCGGCGGTTCGGACTTCTTGTGCAGATAATTGGGAAGTGTCACGCCCCACGATACGGGCGACCTGCTGTCGTCCCTCGTCCAGCGAACGGTCCAGCGCCAAAAACACCTCTCGCACCTCACGTATGAGCGTCGTTCCTGCCAGGCAGTAGAAGATGATGATTGTGTCCAGGATGAGCCACAATATCACATTGGGAACCAACCGCTTGAATCCCCAGAGGAGAAAGAAGACCAACAAGATAAAACATACAGCCATCACAGCCCCCTTGGCCATGCGGTGTGCCCCATGGTTGAGGCGGTGCTCGCCCCACGAAATCATCTTGCCGAACCACACAATGGGATGCGGCAACCGGGACGGGTCACCGAAGATGAAATCCAGCAACCAACCCAACAACAGCGGCAATATTAATATCAATGCGGATGTCATTAGTTTAATTCGTGAAATTCGTAGTTCTTTATGGCGGTGACTAGGACATCGTTTTCGGCGGGCGACTGCGTGGCGATGCGGAAGTGGTGTGGCGTGAGGCCCGTGAAATTGGAGGCATCGCGGATGAGGATGCCGTGCTCATGTGCCAAATATTCCTTTAACTCCGCAGCCGTGGCTTGTTGGATGGTGCACAGGAAGAAATTTGTCTTGGTCTGTTGGGCTTCGATGCCTTCCATCTCATTCAGCATGGCGCGCAGACGTTGGGTCTCAGCCAAATAGGAGGATAGGTCAGGAATGGCCGTCTCGCCTCGCTGCACGAGCCACTTGCCTGCTTCGAGCGACAGGGCATTGATGGCCCAGGGACGGTACTGCTCCCTCAAGCGGCTAATCACCCTCGCCGATGCCGTGACATAACCCAAACGCAGTCCAGGCACGGCATAGCGTTTGGTCATAGAGTGCAACAAGATGATGTCGTCGCGACCGACCACATCGGCAGGGGCCAGCAAGGGTGCCATCGTATAATCCTCGTAGGACTGGTCCACGATGAGCAGGCGGTGATGACCGGCAAGGGCCAATACGTCCTCAACTGTCATCACATCACCCGTGGGGTTATTGGGGTTGCATCGCCAGCATAGGGCTCCATCCTCGCGCTCCTCGTATCCGAACACGCGGCAGGCGTCCTCATATTCCCTGAAGGTAGGTTGCAGGATGTGGCAGGTGCCCTCGTAGCGGTAGGCCTGGGCAATCAGGTAGATGGCATCGACGGCTCCACTGGTCACCAACACCTCGTCGGGGCTGATGCCACACTCGCTGGCTATCATCTGCTCAAGCGAGGCACCAGAAGGCTCAGGATAGGAGCGAACGACATCCATGCGGGTACACAGGTAGGCTTCCAACGCACTTAAGTCAGTCCCAGCATAAATGTTAGAACTGAAGTTCATCTTAATATTGTTGTAGCGATACAGGTCATCGCCGTGTCCTTCAATCATGGTCTGTCAGAATTTTGTAGATTTGTTCCATATCGACGTAATGGCGCACATGGGCTGCCAACTTGTCGTATTGCTCTTCCTTGAAAGCCGCGTAACCGAAGGGTGCATTGCCCTCGGCGATTTTGTCCTTGAAGGGTTCCAATAGGAAATCGACGAAAGGCGCGTTGTCAAGGATGCCGTGGACATAGGTGCCCATGCACTTGCGGTCAATGAGATAGCCGTCTTCGCGTCCGTCATCAAGGCGAAGCAGCGGTGATGGCTTGGCATCGCCTATGGGGCGCGTCTCGCCCTGATGGATTTCGTAGCCGCCCCCGTACTGACAGGTGACTTGGCGCGTCTGCTTGTCACCGTTCATGGTGGTAGTCGTTGGCAGCAGGCCCAATCCCGGCAAACGCTCGATGTCGCCCTCTACATGGTCGGGGTCCAGCACTTCGATGCCCATCATCTGGTAGCCGCCGCAGATACCCAGCACAGCCGCACCCTCGCGATGTGCCCTCACGATAGCCTGGGCGCAACCATTGCGGCGCAGTTCATACAGGTCATGCAGTGTGGACTTGGTGCCTGGAAGGATGATGATGTCAGCCTTTTTAATGTCCTCGGTATTGTTGGTGTAGAACAGGTGAACTCGGGGATCACGCTCCAGCGCGTCAAAGTCAGTATAGTTAGACAAGTGCCGCAGCATGACAACAGCCACGTTGACCTTGCCGCGCTCGGCCTGCATCGACTTTTGAGCCAAAGCCACGCTATCCTCCTCCTCAATGTAAATGTCTTTGTAATAAGGGATAACACCCAGCACGGGCACACCACAGATGTCTTCCAACATCTTGCGGCCCTCGTCAAACAGCCGCATGTCGCCACGGAACTTGTTGATGATGATGCCCTTGATGAGACTACGGTCTTCGGGTGATTGCAGGGCGATGCTGCCATAGACCGAGGCAAACACCCCACCCCGATCGATGTCGCCCACCAGAATTACATCGGCATGGGCATGACGGGCCATGGGCAGATTTACCAGGTCGGTGTCGCGCAAATTGATTTCCGAAATGCTGCCAGCCCCCTCCATGACGATGGGATTATAGCGGGATGCCAAGCGGTCAAAGGCTTCGCACACCTCACGGCGATAGTCGATGTCCGAGGTGCCACGGCGCCAGTAGTCATAGGCATTCTTGTTGCCGATGGGTTTGCCGTGCAGGATGACTTGCGAGGTATGGTCACTCTGAGGTTTCAACAGCAGCGGATTCATGTCGGTGTGGCAGGGAATGCCCGCTGCCTCGGCTTGAACAGCCTGGGCGCGGCCGATTTCAAAGCCTTCGGGCGTAGCATAGGAGTTCAGTGCCATATTTTGGGCCTTGAACGGTGCCGGATTGTAGCCATCTTGCTTGAAAATGCGGCAAAAGGCAGCGGCAACGATGCTCTTGCCCACGTCGCTGCCAGTCCCTGCAAACATAATGGGATGTAATCGCTTCATTCTTTCTCGTTGGCTAAGACAAACAGATAATCGGACAGGCGGTTCATCATCACCAGAATATCATTATTGACGGGATGCTCCCGATTCAGCGACCACAGGCGGCGCTCTACCGTGCGTGCCTGAGTGCGGGCAAGATGGATAAACGCAGACAAATTCGAGCCGCCACCAGGCACTACAAAACCGCCCTGATAATCGGCAGAGTCGATAGCCTGTTCCAACTGCGCTGTGATTTCTTTGGTATGGAGTTCACGGGGATTGACACTGCCCTCGGGGGTCGCGATATGGCTCATGACCGTCATCAGTTCGCGCTGCACGGCATGGATGAGTTCGCTGTTAGCGGTGTCATCGCTTAACATAGACCGCACGACACCCAAATGAGCGTTCAACTGGTCAATTTGACCGTTGGCTTCGATGCGGGGGTCATCTTTTGGGACCCTCACGCCATCGCGCAGGCTTGTCATGCCCTCGTCACCGGTTTTGGTATATATCTGTTTCATTTTTAGTTTCTAGTCCTTAGTTTTTAGTCCCTAGTTTCTTGTTGGCAACTGATATAAATGAGTATAGCTTGCCAATACATTCTTGTGTCGGATGACAGGCGTTGTCACGGGCTCTCCCTTGGCGTTATAGACCTGAGTCACCGAAATCGGCGACTCGCCCATGAATTGCGTGTAGTGGAACTCATGCCCACGGTATTCCTTGCCATCAAGCGTGAAGCGGCGATAACCCAACGAGAGTTTGCGGTCCGCTTTGCGGGCGGTGATGCTGTAGGGCAGCACACCGCACATCGGATATTCGCCCTCATCAGTGACGATTTTCTCGCAGAGATACATCATGCCGCCACACTCAGCGACGATGCATCCGCCCCGCTCGGCGTATTCTTTGATGGCACGTCGTGTCTCCTCGGCTGCGACCAAGGCGTCAAGATGCTTCTCGGGATATCCGCCGGGCAGATAAAGCTGGGCCACATCGTCAAGGCATGGCACATCACGCTCGGGATCGAAGAAAGATACATTCCCCAACCGGTCTATATTCTCCTGATAGATAAAGGAGAACGATTCATCGTTGCGAGCAATCAAAGTTCTAAGAGCCGCTGCCATTCCACATTCTTTTCAAGTAATTCAACCAAGAGTCTGCTTTCGGGTTTCTCGCTGAAATCCAGTCCCAAATAACGGGAGCCTTGCTCGAGTTCTGTTTTCTTGGGCAGATAGCCATAGCATTCAACCCCCAGGTCATCGCACACCTGCTTCAGCATGGCAAAATGCCTTGCCGAACCCACGCGGTTGAAAATCACGCCGCTGATGTGCACATCCTTACGGAAGTTGACGAAGCCCTGTATGAGTGGCGCCATTGAATAGGCCGCCGACTTGGCGTCCACCACCAGCACGACAGGCAGGTCCAGCACACGGGCAATCTCGGCCGATGATCCCTTGTCGCGGTCATAGCCATCAAATAGGCCCATCATGCCCTCAACAACGCACACATCGGCATCCTTGCCATAGTGGTCATACAATTCCCGCACATGCTCTGGCGTGGCCATAAACGTATCCAGGTTGATACTCGGCCGCCCACATACCGCCGCATGAAACTTCGTGTCGATATAGTCTGGCCCGCACTTAAACGGCTGAACCTTACACCCCTTGCGGGCAAACAATGCCATCAGCCCACGAGCAATCGTCGTCTTGCCCGAGCCACTATTCGGAGCCGCTATCAAAAATCCATGTCCCATAAAATCTGCAAATTTACAAAAAAACGACGAAAACCCATAGTGATGGAGCAGTTAATTCCAATTGATAGACAGTGGATTATTGGGGGATACAATGTACCCCCCTTTTGTGGTATAACAGGGGTTTTCAACAATTATTACGGGATGGCGGTCAGTCATAAATCACGAAATCACAATACTTTAACGTATCATAACGACTCTTAAAGTACCGCTCGAAAGTCCCAACAGGATCACGCTTCCAATTTAGGCGCTGGATTTCTGCGGTTCACCAACGAAATTCTGTGCCTTTTATATTTGGTACAATTCATTCCCATCACCGAGAGTCAAGTATGGTTTATTTCTCAACGGCTTTAAAAAAAACGATATGTCGGCGGTGCGTTTCACAAAAATGTATTATTTTTGCAGCGGCAGAAGGCGGTAAGATGCGTTCCCCGCTGTAGTAAAGCCATACACGCCCTAACCTCAGCGGAATTGGACCGCTGTTTGGGGCGTGATTTCTTTATAACTAATGCCCTATTACCTAAGTTCCATGTTCCGCCGCCCGTTGGTATTGACATCGCTATATCGGTACGAGGTTCTGCGGGCAGAGTGCCAGGGGCAGTTCAATCTCCATGCTGTAGTCATCGGCGGCGGGGGACACAGGGAGCGCTATTTCTTAGAGACACGCACTGGACGTACCGTGAATCCGTGGCTGCGGATGTGAGAGAACAAATAAACACTCTCCCATTCGAAGTTGCGGAAGTAAAGACCGGACGGGTAGCCGGAGTCGAGGGTGCGCGACCAATATGCGCCGATGGATTGCACGTTATTGAGTGAATTGTCACCACGATAGTCTGCGGCAGGCAAGAACAAAGTGTTTCCGTTGGGGCCGGTAACTAATCGGCCGTAAACACCATTCTTCTCAACCCATTGCCACGTGCATCTTTCTATCAGTTCTTGCTGTTGATCCAGGGTGGGCATACGCCACATCGGGCCCCAGTTCACGTAGGCGGCATCATCCTCAGGAAGCAACTCAGTCTTATTGTCAACGGTGCCATATTTGGCATCGGTGCAATATTTTGTCAACTTGTCGCTGGAACTGTCGTACCACTTATAGTTATCCATATCATATATCTCCTTGGGAGCAGTCTCTCCCCAGGCGAAGTAGTCGCCCATGTCCTCGGGACCGGTGGCACCGATGTTGCACGTTGCCCACAGTGTGCCACTGGGCAGGCCAAGATCTACATACTCATGATTATCAGGAGTCACTGGTTCATCTTTATCGTTATCGTCAACACATGATAAGATGAAAACGAAAGGCAGTGCAATGGCCATTAACAAAAGAATCTTCTTCATAAAAAAATGTAAGCAAAAATAATATTGATAGGATAAATCAAAGTGTTTCTTTTAGTAATCTGCTTTTGATTTGTTACGCTATAATAACGAATCCGTTGTTCCTTATAGTATCACCGCAACCCATTTTTTAGATTTTTTATAAGATTTTACCGCCTATTGTAACTATTCAGCCATATCCCTCACGCTCAACAATGAATAGAAATTTTCATTGTATTCGATCAATCAGGATTTTGCTGCCCATTGATGGTGAATATTATAAAGGAAAAGCGGTTAATTTGCCGCAAAGGTAAATCAACCGCTCTATGTCTTGAAAAGACCTTAAGAATATTCACGTATATCCAAGTCACAAATGAGGTCTCAGCGCTCTTTTTATTTGTTGATAAACAACAGGACTTGCTGTGCAATTGACCTCATTCCCTTTACCGTGGGATGATTCTGTTTCTTGTCAATATCTTTCAGTTCGATATATGGAATGTCGTAATGGTTACATATAACTTTGGTCGATTCCTTAAAATCTTTATCCAGGATGTCATTGATGAGAAAGAAGATTCTGACATTGGGATACCTCTCCTTTGCCTGCTGGAGCAGGTAAGCCAATGCGGGACGATAGGTGTAGAAGTCGGCCTGATGGAAATTATCATATTGATAATCGCCCAATTCTGCCCCAGCCCAGTCGTCGTTGGTGGCTCCAAAGATGAAAATCACATCAGGGCTGCCCAGGCGCGGCAATCGGGTGACAAACGACCTGTAACTGTAATCTTCATTGTTGTAGCCGTGGTTGCTGATTGTTGCACCGCTGTAAGAGTCAATTTTCTCTATGAGGCAGCCAGCCTGATTGATGACCTGCCACCACCAGGTCTGAGTGACATTGTCCACATCGGTTCTTGAAGTGTCGGTCGGTGTATAGTACCATGTCTCATTTCCCTCTGGTATATACCCCTGGAAAGTCGAGTAAGAGTCACCCAAAACGGAAACGCGTGGCCGATTCTGCGCACTGGCAAACAGCGGAATCATCAGCATGAGAAGCAAAACTTTTTTCATAACTAATAAAGAATGATGTAATTAATCGCACAAATGTAGCGAATATTTTTTTGCCAAACACTCATCTTCTCTTATTTTTCGGTGATGTATTGTTCATGAGGCGCTGGTACTCGTCCTGCGGTTGGGATTTGGCTAAATTAAAGATAAATAACTTCTGATATGCAGGTTTTTTCGGAATTTAATGGTAAATTTGTCCGTTTATAGTGCAATTTAGAATGAAAATAGCCATACAACTGTTTTTGATGACGGCATTTGCGCTGTATGCCACTGTGGCACAGGCCGCTGTCAAGACCGAAGGCAACTTCGTGACAATCGACATCGAGAATGCTCAAGCAGGTGCCGCCCGCGTGGTACGCCTGCAAGTTGTGAACGACAACATCGTGCGCGTGCAGGCCACCTGCGAGGCACAACTGCCGGCCAAGCCGGCTAGCCTGATGATTGTGCCGCAGACGGCCAAACCCAAGTTCACGGTCACCGACAATGGCGACAGTTATTGCGTCAAGGCCAAGAACGTGACGGCTATCGTCAACAAGGCCGACGGCCGCATCAAGTTCACCGACGAGGGCGGCAAGGTCCTGGCGACTGAGGCCGTGGGCGGCAAGTCGTTCAAGCCATTCAAGGTGCCCGAGCGCGAAATCGGCGTCGGCACCCTGACCGACGATCAGAGCAAGGGGTTGACCTGGACGCTCAAGTTCGAGAACCAAGATGAGGCGCTATATGGCCTGGGACAGCACCAGTCGGGCGAACTCAACATGAAGGGCAAGAACGAGGACCTGTTCCAGTATAACACCAAGGTGAGCGTGCCCATGGTGCTGAGCACCAACGGCTACGGCATCCTGTGGGACAGTTACAGTTATTGCCGCTTTGGCAACCCCGAGGATTACCTGCAACTCAACCGTGCCTTCAACCTCTATGACAAGCAGGGCAAGAAAGGCAACCTGACGGGCACCTATACCGACAAGAGCGGCCAACGCCTGGTGCGCGGCGAGGACTCCCTCTATTTTGAGTTTGACATGCCCGCAGGATCGGAACTGGGCAAGTTGACCGAGCCCGGCGGCATCAAGAACCTGCCGAAAGGCTTTGCCCTGAACGGCGCGACGGTGGTCTATGAAGGCTTCATCGAGCCCAAAGGCCGCGTGAGCGAGACGCTGCGCCAGTTCATCCTCTACTATGCCGGCTACATCAAGGTGTACATCGGTGGCGAGGAAGTGGTTCCCGAACGCTGGCGCACGGCATGGAACCCCAACGCCTGGAAATTTACCGCCCAAGTGCCCTCGGGCAAAAAGACGCAGTTGCGCATCGAGTGGCAACCCGACGGCGACATGTCTTATTGCGGACTGCGCGTGTCGGCACCCCGCAGCGCTGCCGAACGCGAGCAACTCACCGTGTGGAGCGAGATGAGCCGCGACATGGACTACTACTTCATCGCCGGTCAGGACTTTGACGAAATCATCTCGGGCTACCGCACCCTCACGGGCAAGGCCTCGTTGTATCCCAAGTGGGTGCTGGGCTTCTGGCAGAGCCGCGAGCGCTACAAGAGTTCGCAAGACATCGAACAGACGCTTGCCGAGTTCCGCAACCGCCACATCCCCATCGACAACATTGTGCAGGACTGGAATTACTGGAAACTGGAGAACTGGGGCGACCACACCTTTGAGGCCTCGCGCTTCCCCAACCCTCAGGCCATGCTCGACTCGGTACACGCCATGGGCGGCCGGTTCATGATCAGCGTTTGGCCCAAGTTCTATGAGACCGTCGACAATTACAAGGCGCTTGACGCCAAAGGCTGGATTTACAAGCAAGCCATCGTTGACGACATCCACGACTGGCTGGGATTCCGCGGTTCGTTCTATGATGCCTATGACGCAGGTGCCCGCAAACTGTTCTGGAAACAGATGAACGACAACCTGTACAAGAAATACAACTATGCCATCGATGCCTGGTGGATGGACGCCAGCGAGCCCAACATACGCGACTGCACACCCATGTGGTACCGCAAAGCCCTGTCAGGCCCCACCGCCCTGGGCAGCGCAACCGAATATTTCAACGCCTACTCTATCGTCAATGCTGATGCTATCTATACCGGCCAGCGTGCCACAGGCAACAACAAGCGCGTGTTCCTGCTGACCCGCAGCGGTTTTGCCGGCGAACAGCGCTACTCGACCGCCACCTGGAGCGGCGACATCGGCACCCGCTGGGAGGATATGCGTGCCCAGATGACGGCCGGCTTGAACTTCTCGATGTCGGGCATCCCTTTCTGGGGCATGGACCAAGGCGGCTTCTGCGTCGAGAACCGCTATGTCGCCGCTCAGCAAGAGTTTGACCAAACGGGCTACGAGAACAGCGACCTGACCGAGTGGCGCGAACTGCAAGCCCGCTGGAACCAGTTCGGTTGCTTCATCCCCCTGTACCGTGCCCATGGCCAGTGGCCCCTGCGCGAGGTGTTCAACATCGCCCCCGAGGGTCATCCCGCCTATGAGAGCATCGTCTATTACCACAAACTGCGCTACCGTATGATGCCTTACCTCTACTCGATGACCGGTTGGGCCCATTTCAAGGACTACACGCTCATGCGTGCCCTGGTGATGGACTTTGCCGACGACAAGAACGTGCTCGACATCCCCGACCAGTGGATGTTCGGCCCCGCCTTTATGGCATGCCCCGTGGGTCATTACAAGGCCCGCAACCGCCAGGTCTACTTCCCCGAGCAGAGCGGCTGGTATGACCTGTACAGCGGCCAGTATATCGAAGGCGGTCAGAAACTGGTGGTTGACGCCCCCTATGGCCGTATTCCCGTCTATGTGCGTGAAGGCAGCATCATCCCCTTCGGTCCCGAAATCCAGTGGAGCGACGAGAAACCCGCCGAACTCATCAACCTGTATGTTTACACCGGTGCCGACGGCCAGTTCCAACTCTATGAGGACGAGGGTACCAACTACAACTACGAGAAAGGCAAATATGCCACCATCAACTTCAACTACGACGAAGCCACGCGCACGCTTACCATTGGCGAACGTAAGGGCGACTTCAAGGGTATGCTCAAGCAGCGCCGCTTCAATGTCGTTGTCATCACCCGCGACAATCCCCGCGAACTCGACCTCGAGAATCCCGCAGGGCAGATGGTAGAGTACAACGGCAAGCAAGTGACCATCAAACTGTAATGTGTGAACTAATAACAAAAGACGATAACCAGTCAACACAGAATGAAGTATCATCGATTGATATGGCTCGCGGCTAGCATCGTAATGGCGTTGCAACTCACGGCACAGCCCGCGGGAGCCTATCTGAATCCCGTCATACCGGGCTTTAACCCCGACCCGTCGATTTGCCGCGTCGATAACGACTACTATGTCGTCAACTCCACTTTCCAGTACTTCCCCGGCGTGCCCATCTACCACAGCACCGACATGGTCAACTGGGAACAAATCGGCAACGTGCTTACCCGCGAATCACAACTGCCGCTCAACCAAGCCTCGTCGTGGCTGGGCATCTATGCCACCACCATACGCTATCACGAGGGCACCTTCTACATGATCACGACCAACGTGGGCAACGGCGGCAACTTCATGGTCACCGCCACCGACCCGCGCGGCCCGTGGAGTGAGCCCATCTGGCTCAAGCAGCAAGGCATCGACCCGTCGCTCTACTGGGAGGACGGCCATTGCTACATGGTGAGCAACCCCGGCGACAAAATCTGGCTGTGCGAGATAGATGACAAGACGGGCGAACAACTCACCGAGAGCGTTGCCCTGTGGTGTGGCGACGGCGGCCGTTTTCCCGAGGCGCCGCACATCTACAAAAAAGACGGCTACTACTATCTGCTCATCTCGGAGGGCGGCACCGAACTCGCCCACTCGCTCACAATAGCCCGCAGCAAGAACATCGAGGGTCCCTACATCTCCAATCCCGCCAATCCCATCATGACCAACTGCAGCCAGAAGGGACAAACCCTGCAGGTGCAGGGCACGGGACACGGCGACTTTGTGCAGGCCCCCAACGGCTCGTGGTGGGTGGTCTTCCTGGCTTACCGCAACTTTGGCGGCAGTTATCACCACCTGGGCCGCGAAACCTATCTGGCTCCCGTGCAGTGGCCAGAGGGCGGCTGGCCCGTTGTAAACGGCGGTGAACCCATCGAAACGCTGATGCAAGCCAACCTGGGAGGCACACCCGTGCGCAGGCTGCGCACGGTCACCCACGAGGACCTCATGGCCTGGCCCGAGCGCCCCATGTGGATGCACATGCAGAGCCCCATCGAGGCCAACTATGAACGCATTGACGGCCGCCTGCGTCTGCATGCCGGGCAACCCGTTGCCAAGACCGACCATCCCACCTTCATCGGCATGCGTCAGACAAGCGAACGCATGACCGTACAAGTCGATGTGGATGCGGCCCATATCAACGAGGGCGACGAAGCCGGAATCATCGTCTATCAGATTGAAGACGGATGGCAATCGCTGTCATGCACACGCCAGAATGGCGAACTGATCGTGAAACTGGAATGCCGCCTCAAGACGATGAGCGACATCAAGACTTATAAACTTGACCAGTCCAAAGCAAGGCTGCGCATCTCCAGCGACGGCCTCACCTACCGATATGAATGCTCAACCGACCTCGGCAATACGTGGCACGAGTTGGGCAGCCAAAGTTGCACACTGCTGAGCACCGAGATGGCCGGAGGCTTCACGGGCGTTGTCCTGGCCTTGTACGCACAAGGCTCCAAGGACACCTATGCCGACTTCACCAACTTCGGCTACCAAGAGTATTGAGAACAGGTTAAAGAACCAGAAAGGACAAGACGATGAAATCTGACACTAAAGTTCTGCACGAAATCACGCCGTTGGGCGACAGGGACTTCATGTATGTCGCCGACCGCTACAAGAGCGAGTTCAACTATCCCATCCACTGTCATGACATGATGAATATGATGGAACTGAACTTTGTAGAGAATGCCGCCGGCTGCCTGCGCGTGGTGGGCGACAGCAACGAGGTGATAGGCCCCTATGACCTCGTGCTCATCACCAGTTCTGAACTGGAACACGCGTGGGAGCAGAACGGCCGCCCAGCAACCGACATCCACGAAATCACGATTCAGTTCCGCCTTGATTTCGACCGCGAGAACAGCGCATTCCTGACCAACCCGTTCGACTCCATTTACAAGATGCTGGTCCGTGCGCGCAAGGGTCTGGCATTCCCCATGTCATCCATCATGCGGGTCTATCGCCAACTCACCAACCTGTCGAGCATTAAAGAGGGCTTTTTGGCCGTGCTTGCACTGCTCGACATCCTGTATGAACTGTCAAAAGGCGAAGCCACCGAACTCTCGTCGTCGGCTTTTGCCCAAGTACCCGTGACCAGCGACTCGCGCCGTGTGCTCAAGGTGAAGAACTATATCGACGAGCACTACATGGAGCCGTTGCGACTGACGCAACTGTGCGACATGGCCGGCATGACGCCGAGCGCCTTCTCGCGTTTCTTCAAACTGCGCACCGGCAAGACACTCAACGAGTATATCATCGAAGTGCGACTGGGCTATGCTACCCGCATGCTAGTCGACACCACAAGCACCATTGCCGAAATCAGTTACTGCTGCGGCTTTAACACGTTGAGCAACTTCAACCGCCAGTTCAAGAAAGGCAAGGGCTGCAGCCCGTCGGAGTTCCGCAAGAAATACCGCAAGACCAAAGTCATCATCTAGCATATAAACGAATTCAGATAATCAACACAATGAAAAAAAACTTAAGTTTACTATTGCTTCTGGCATTATGGGCAACAGCCCAAGCAGCCATCAAGTTGCCCGAAATCATTGGTAACGACATGGTGCTGCAACAACGCACCCAGGCCCGCTTGTGGGGCAAGGCCAATGCCGATGCCACCGTGAGCGCCGATGCCGACTGGCTGGGCCAGCCGGTGACCACCCAAGCCGACAAGAACGGCAACTGGTCACTGATGCTGCCCACACCCGCTGCCGCCAAACAGGAACACCGCATCACGCTGCTGGAAAACGGCCGTCAAGAGGTTGTGCTGGAGCGCGTGCTCATCGGCGAAGTGTGGTTCGCCTCGGGACAATCCAACATGGAGATGCCGCTGAACGGATTCTGGAACTGTCCCGTTGAGAACTCCAACGAGGTCATCGCCACTGCGCGTGAGAACCGCTGGCTGCGCGTAGCGCAAATCAAGCAAAACGGGCAGACCAAGCCCGTCGAAGAGGTGTCCGGCAAGTGGCTCGTGCCCTCGACCGAGACCGCGCCATGGATGAGCGCTACAGGCTTCTTCTTCGGCCAGATGCTGCAACGCGTGCTTGACATCCCCGTGGGCGTGATTGCCTGCGCTTGGGGCGGCTCGAAAGTCGAAGGCTGGGTTCCCGAGGAAATCGTCAGGACCTATGACGACATCGATATCGCCAAGGAGCAAAAAGAAGGCTGGAACGGCACCTGGTGGCACTACTATACCCCCGTCATCATGTATAACGGTATGCTGCACCCCCTGCGCCATTACACCATCCGCGGCTTCATCTGGTATCAAGGTGAATCCAATGTGGGCAAGGAGCAGACCTATGCCCGGCGCTTGAAGGACATGGTCGACAGTTGGCGCAAGGACTTTGGCGGCACCGCCGTAGAACTGCCGTTCTATCAGGTGGAAATCGCACCTTATGGCGGCTATGGCAAGTGGCTGAGTTCAGCGCTGCTGCGTGAGGCCCAGCACAATGCCGCACAACTTATCGAGAATTGCGGCATCGTCTCGACCAATGACCTGGTCAAGCCCTACGAGTTCAACCAGATACATCCCGCACAAAAGCGTGAGGTGGGCAACCGCCTGGCCTATATGGCCCTGAACCGCACCTATGGCTACAAGAGCATTGTTTGCGACTCGCCCGAGTATGACCACATGGAAATCAAAGGCAACGAAGTCGAGGTGTTCTTCAAGAATGCCGAGGACGGCCTGTCGCCCTGGCAGGACATCGAGGGCTTTGAGATAGCCAGTGCCGACGGCGTGTTCAAGACCGCCAAAGCCACGCTCAACGAAGGTCACAAGTCAATCATGGTATCCTCGAGCGAGGTGCCCGAACCAGTGGCAGTGCGCTACTGCTTCAAGTCATTCCAAATCGGGAACCTCAAGAACATGCGTGGTCTGCCCGTTGTTCCTTTCCGTACCGACAAATAATAATCAAATAGTTTCTAGTCCCTAGTCCTTAGTTTCTAGTCCTTAGTTTCTAGTTGGCATCCGCGTCCTAGGGCCTAGAGCCTAATGCCTAAAGATCATTCCAAACAATAATATAAATATAGCAATATGAACAGATTCCAATATTTAGCATTTATCCTGCTGGCCGCCTTGACCCTCGGCTTCTCGGCCTGCAGCGGCAGCGGCGAACCCGATGAACCCCGGCTGGCAGCACCTGCCGTGGTCAGCACATCGCCCGAAAACGGCTCGACGACAGTAGAACCCGGCGCCATCAGCGTGACCATCACCTATGACAAGACGATCACCATGACGGCCAGCGACATCAGCAAGATTCAGGCTACCGGAGCCACCGTCAGCAACGTGCGCACCATGAGCGCCGCCCTGATGCTCACCGCCACCTGTGCCGAAGAGGGCCAGGCTGTGACCATCACCATTCCTGCCGGTGTCATCAAGAACACCGACGGCGTGGCAGCAGGGGCCTACTCACTGAACTTTACCACCAAGAAAATCGAACTGCCCGACCCCATTGCCCCCGACGGGCACGAGTCGGCCGCCCAGGCTGTCATCAACATGACTCCCGGCTGGAACTTGGGCAATACGCTCGACAGTTACGGCGCATGGATTGGCGACCATCTGGAGCCCTACAGATATGAAACGGCATGGGGCCAGCCCGTCACCGACGCCCACCTGATGCAAGCCTTCAAGGAAAAGGGCTTCAAGGGCATCCGTGTTCCCGTGACCTGGTTTCAGCACATGGATGACCAGGGCAACGTTGACGAGGCTTGGATGAACCGCGTGCAGGAGGTTGTAGACTATGTCATCAACCAGGGCATGTATTGCATCCTCAATGTACACCACGACACCGGTGCCCACAATGCCGCATGGGTTGTCGCCAGCCCGACGCTGCAACTAGACCGCTATGCCAAGTTGTGGACACAGATTGCCACCCGCTTCCAGAACTACGACCAGCACCTGCTGTTCGAGGGCTATAACGAGATGCTCAACGCTGCCCAGCAGTGGAACCAGCCGAGCAATCTGTCCGATCTCGAGTATGTGAACCAGCATGCCGCCAAGTTTGTCGAGGCAGTGCGCGCCACCGGTGGCAACAACACCTACAGGAACCTGATTGTTTCGACCTATGCTGCCGCCCATACCATTGCCGTGATGAACGGTCTTAAAATCCCCACCGACCCGTGCGGCAACCAGAGCCACATCGCCTTCGAGGTTCACTCCTATGATCCTTGGGATTGGTTACACGTCTACAACATGACCTGGACCACCGAATGCCGCGAGTACCTCCAGAACATGTTCGCCGATTTGGAAACCTACTTCATCTCCAAGGGATATCCCGTTATCATTGGCGAGTATGCCACCAACGGTGCCGGCGAAATTACCATTGACAAGAACAGCACCACTGCCCAGAAGGCTGAGGCTGGCAAACAAGCCGGAGACATGAACCGCCTGTGCAAGAAGTATGGTGCCGCCTCGTTCTATTGGATGCTGCTCGTTGACGGAGCCGACCGCAGCGAGGCCACCTTCAAGTGGTCGATGGAACAAGTTGCCGACTCGATTGTCAATGTGTACAAATAATGAGGAATCAGGAATAATTCAACTGCAAGAATTATAACCGCCCTGCGGGCGGGAAATTATTCAAATTAATTTTAGTTTAAGAATTAATTAAATTTCCCGTGCGATAGCACGGTTATATTACCTGGTCGCTTTTATGACACATCCTCAATAAAAAAAGCAGGTAGGGCGCTCGATGGCGTCCTACCTGCTTTAGATTTCCCTTCGGGCAAGGTAGGCGGCTCCTCGGGCTTGCACTACCTTTCACTAAACTGTCAAGCCATCACTTGAGGTCAGGCAACTGGTCACGGGTAATGACATAGGCATTGGACATGGCGTTCTTCCACCAAGTATCGCTGCAAAAGTTGCTGCCATACCACACCATGAACGAACCCCACTTGGCACCAGCGCCCCAAATATCGGAAATGTTGGCAAAACTGGTGCTACCGTCAGCGCCACACTCGCCCAAGATAACCATCTTGCCGCTATAGGTAGCCTGAATTTCTTCAAACTCCTGCTTGTTCTGGGCGGCGGTGTATCCGTACAGGTCGCGGGCAATGATATCCACATACTCGTTGCCGGGATACCAATCGACGTCCTGGTTGTATTTAGAACTGTCGCCGTTGTAATTCTGAGTGGTCCATACCCAAATGAGGTTTTTCACGCCCTTCTGCTTGAAGTAGTCAAACATGGCAACCCACAACCGCTTGTAGGTATCGGCGCCTTCATATCCCCACCAGAACCACCCCGTGGTCCAAGAGGCCTGTTGCTTGGCGCATGAATTGCCTGCGCCCTCGTGGAAGGGACGCCACATGGCAGCAACGCCTGCATCCTGCAACTTGAGCAAAACGTCAGCCACCTTGTCCATCTGGCCATAGAACCACTGGTTTTCCCAAGTGCCGCTGACCAAGGCATTGGATGCCTTGAAAGTGGTCTGACTGGGTGTGCAGGTTACACCTGAGCCATCGCTACCGGGAACGGTGCTTGCAGTGAGAGGCACGTTGAAATGCCACATGAGTTGGACGATACCACCGGCGTCGAACCACTCCTTGACAGGCGTTATATCGTTGTAGTTGATCCAATTGTTCTCGGGAACATAAATCTGGATGAAGTCGTAGCAGTTCATGGCCGGATATTTGCCGGTCACGCCCTTCACATAGTCAGCCAAACGATGATTCCAGTTCACCTCGGCCATGACGCTCGAGATGGTCTTGCTGCCATACTGCGACCACATATAAGCCATCAGTTTCTTGGCGGGTTCAGTTGTAGCAGCCACAGGTTCCTGTCCTTCGGCAGGAGGAATCACGGTAGCCTCCTTGGTCTTGAAGTTCAAGGTAAACTCTGGAGCCGATGCCGAAGCGTCGTTAGTAGCAACGATGGCACCCTTGGGCACCTTGACAGTATAGTTCGTGCCAGGAACGAGCGATAACGGAATATCTACCGCCATCGTCGTCTTTGAATTGCTCTTAGCAGCAACAGCAGTGCCGTTGAGCGTGATGCCAGTCGAGGATGCGACCTTGACCGTCGTGTTATAGGTCAGTGTGAGCACCGTGGTGGTTTCGGCATCCACCTCGGCCCCCTCGGCGATGGTCTGCTGACGCAAGGTCACGGTCACGCTTGGCGTGGGTTCATCCGGGTCATCATCACCACTACACGAGGTGAAAGTGAAGACCGCTGGTAATAGCATAAGGGCCAATAACGCAAGTTTAACGAGATGATTTCTTTTCATTGTCTTTACCTTGTAATGTTGAGCAAAATTGGATTTTATCCGATTGATGGCTTCGCCTTGGCAGAGTGAAAACTAGTTTTTATCTGCTCTCGGCTCGCTCATCAATTGTTGTACTCGGGCTGTGATTGATGCGATGTAACGGGCACGGCATTGCTCGGGCACCGTCTGCGCCATCTTGTGCAAACAGTCCTGATAGGATATCCACGCCCGGCGGGCATGGCCTATTGCCGACTTGCGCTTGAGCCCGCTCTGTCCGATGAGTTTGAAATATGCGCTGTCGATGGGAGCCATATCAGGCCACTCGCCTATCTCGGCGATATCGTCGGGGCCATAGAGTGCGTCAGTCAAGATGGCGTCGAGGCTCATGACTTGCGTCTTGGTGCCCACACGGGCTTTGGCCTCCAGTTCCTGCCATTCGACATAGGCTTTCTTAGCCTTTTTGGCGGCATGGTAGAACTCGGGATAGTGGCGCAACACATCATCAACGCGTGCCGAGCACAGCGTGTCGCCGGGCTCTACAGCGATGGTATCGATGCCATAACCCTCGATATTGGCAATGAGGTCTTCGTCCTGATTAGTGTTAGACTGTTCCTCCTTGTAATAATGACATGAAGTCAGCATCAAGGCCAATGACACGACAGCAGACAAAGAGAGGACCCGCCGACAGTTAAAAAGCGATTTCATCATTAGTGTGTTTTTTAAAATATTCCCGCCGCCAAAAAATGGAGCGGCGGGAATATTTCAGAAATTGAATGTCTATTGGATTACATGGGTGCTACGGTCACCTTGGTCAAGATGAAGTTCTGACCCTGGACGATGAACGTGCCGCCCCACCATTGCTGGGTGTAAGCCGCATCGAGCATAGCCTGAGTGAGCGTCATCTTGATGCAGTTGCCGTTGCCAGCAAAGTCATAGGCACTAAACTCGCCCTCGGCAGCCTCGGCAACAGCCAGATAGGTGGGACCCCAGTGGCCCTCAACAATCTTGGCCTGCCAGCCAGCGGCAACCTCGCCATAGAAGCGAACCACGCTGCCTTCCTGCGGGTTGCAAGCAGCCAGTTCGGGCGACGTATCGGTACCGATGGTGATGTTGTTGCCCCATCCGCTGGTATCCTCACGGCCTTCCCAGATAACCTGTTCAGCGCCTGCACCGATAAACTTCACGTACTGCAGTGTGATGCCGTCACCCCAGATAACCATACCCATGCCGCCGTTGCCAAACATTTGAGCAGCCTCCTCGCCAGTGATGTTAAACACGAGGTCGTTAACACCGGCATCAGGAGTGATGTTGCCATCACTACCGTACAGGCTTGCCAGGCCACTGAGCGGAGTGCTCCAGTCACCCATGCGGAAGTTGAACTTGGGATTACTATTGGTAGTAACAAAGTGAACGGTCATCTGACCAGGACCGGTGATAGCCTCTTGGAACTTGGTCCACAGGTCGCCGCTCCAGTTAAATACGCCCCAACTGCTCCAGCCACTCAGTGCCTCATTACCCTGCCAGATAACACCGGCGAGTTTGCGGATCTCGAGAGGATAGGTAGCAGTGATGTTGGAGTTCTGCTTAACCACTACATCACCATCCACCAGATAGTCGGGAACAGTAAAGGTCAAAGTGTTATCAGAGATTGAGTATTCATCGGCATTCAAGGGAGCAGAGCCACCAGGCAACTTAACCTCGATGATGCGGTCGAAGTTCTCACCATACAGGGTGACAACGTCGCCAGCGACGAGGTCGGTGTTCTTTGATGCACCAGTGATGACAACGGTGGGAACCGAGAACGCATCGGTCTGCAATGCATCGCCCGAATAGAGCAGCAGCGAGATAGCACCCGACTTACACTCGGCGGGAACAGTTGCAATAATAGTCCTGTTGTCTTCCGAAACAGTGAATTCGGCAGCAACACCACCAGCAAACAGAACTTGCTCAACCGTGTGCAGGTTGGTACCGTGGATCATGATCTGCTCGCCAAAGTCGGCTGCGGCAGGCTCAAGGCCCAGATAACTGGCCGAAACGATCTCGAGCGGAGTCTCGTAGGTGTACTCCCAGTCAGCACCGTCATTCATGGTGATGGTACCGGTCTCGGCAGCCAGAGGCACGCGAACGCGGATCTCGCGACGCGAAACATATTCAAAGTCTTCGGCGATCACCGAGGCACTCCTGGTAAAGACAACCTCAGCAATGTTGTAGACATAGTCACCCGTGATTGAGATGATGTCGCCAGCACTCAGGCCAGTGACGGGAGTCACTTCATACACCTCGATGGGCTCTTCAAACACGAGCGTACCAATCGAAACGACAGTATCGTTGCCGGCAACCAACCTGATGTGACCGGGAACGGTCTCGTCGGGCACGTTGCAATAGATGTTCTCATTGTCGCTGCGGTTGAAAGCCGAGCGCTCAACGATGGCATCACCCGGGAAGATGACTTTGTCCACCTTCTGCATGTTGGTACCCGTGAGGCGGATTTCAGTATTGCGCAGGATGGGCGACGGTCCATAGGCCAGCAGGTTCACACCCGACTTGCTATAGGGGTCGGTGACCAGGTCCTCATCATTACAACTTGTGAGCGAAACCCCGACGAGGGCTACCGCAAACAGGATGAAAATATATCTGAACTTTTTCATATTCTTCTTACATTATAATTAATTAGGAACCACACGGATGTTGTCAATCTTGATGATGGGGGTGCATTCTACACCTTCAACACCACAACTCGAGACGAAGATCCACATACTGGTGAAACTTTCGGCAGTAAGCGATCCGCTTGATACCGAGCCGTCCCAACCATAAACAAAGTTGGCTGCGATGGGCAGAGTAACGGTTACCCACTCGCCACCGGTGTCGTAACTGCCCGTCGGGCTGGTTGACCAGGGACGGTACAGGGCACGAGGATTGGCATTGTTGGTCATGTAGGCGTTGTTAGCGCCAGCCACGGTCTTGCCAAAGATGTCGACACCTGCACCACCAAAGGTCACCTTGTCAACGCCGGCAAAGATAATCTGCATGGCTGCATTGCTCCAAGGATACTCGCTGGGGATGCACATCTCAAACTTGAGAGCCATGTTACTCCAGTCGCTGAAGTCGGCTATATCCGTCAGACGGATACCGTTCTCGCCTTCATCATCATAGTTCTCGGGTGAGTTCCAACTGCCGGGCCAGTAAACGAACGAGAAGTGTTGTTCGTCCCAGACCTCACCATTCAATACCGAACTGCCGTCACCTAACTGGATGAACTTGCCGCTCAATGCGGTATCATCGATCGTGCTGCTGTGACCGTTCCAACCGTGGTTGTCCAGGCCGTTGGTGTCGAAGTCGAACAGCATGCCGCGCGAATCCTTGTAATAGAAACTTGTCTTGGTAGTTCCGTAAACCGAAGTCACATAGATGGGACCCTCGACAGCACCAGCGGGAACCGTGAAGGTTACCTGGGTGAAATCGGAGGAGATGTTGGTGATTTCAGCAGGAATCATAGAACCGTCGGCACCAGTGAAGTTGATAGCCAGCGGAGTGCCGGGATCGTCGATGAAGTAGTTACCAGTCAGCGTCTGTGATGAGCCCACAGGTGCATACTCGTTGCCCATGCTGATGATTTGCGGAGCCGAGATAACAACGTGGAAGTCATAGGTCACAGTATCCAAGTCCTTGGTGATCATGTAAATCTTGTCGGTAACTGTTTCGGGTACCGAGCGGGGAATTTGCACGATGAGGGTGTTGTCGGTGATGTAACTCGAGTTGAGAATACCCTTCTTGTCGTTAAAGTAGATCTCATAGACACTACGCAGGTTCTTACCCACAAGGCAAACGATGCTTTGAGGAGAGGCCTCGGTCACCAACTCACCATTGGTGTAGTGCATGTCGGGGTCGTCGTTAGAGCCTTGAATCTCGGTGCTCAGACAGCGCACATAACTTACCGAAGGTAATCCGCTTGCCACCTCATACTTGTCAGGCTCGTCGGCACATGAGAACAAACCCAATGCCATAACGGCAAGTGCCATGACGATGAAATTATATTTGAACTTTTTCATTTTTATTTTATTTATTGAATAGGTGTCAAACTAAAGTATCAATAACTATAGGTTGCCCTCACATCAACATGGACACCGTCAACATTGCTGCCCAGGTTGGGATTGAACACAACGTCTTCCTGCGGGAAGGGCATGAAGAAGTAACGCTTGCTGCCGTCGGGGCTGGTCTTCATCATAGCCTCGGGATTGGGAGCAGACTGTGCATCGTTATAGCCAGCCGACGAGGTAATCGACCAGATACCGGTCTCGGCATAGGTCTTGTAAATGTCGCTCAGGCCATAGAAAGTGCTGCGCTTTTGTGACACGAGTTCGGCAATGCAGAAGTCGGGATCGAAGTAAGATACGCGCACATAGTCAAACCAGCGGTCACCCTCGAAGGCGAGTTCCAGACGACGCTCTTTCCAGATGTCGTCAAAGGTGATGACACTGGGACGCTGGGCGTTCTTGATTGCGCGATGGCGCACTGCATAGAATGCGTCGATGGCGCTACCGTCGGAGGTCGACTTGGCAGTCCCCATCTTGGCCTCGGCATAAATCAGATAAATGTCGGCAAGACGGAGCAAGTGGGTCGACAGCGAACTAGCCATGCGGTCATCAGAATGTCCGAACTCAGCAACATGGTCGGCAGTGTTGCCGTACAGGTGCTTCACACAGTTGGAACCGGTACCCGAGTTGAGTTGGCCGCCAGCCGACTTGTTATAATCGGTGTCGAACATAAACTTCAGATAATCGAAGCCCATCTCATGGGTAGTGCTGTTCATCTCATGATCACGCCAGAAGTAGGAGTAGGTGAAACCGGGCAGCATCATGGTAGCCTTCAGGCGGGTGTCAACATTGTTGAGCCACATGTCGGGGCTGTTCTCCAGCAACTTGATGCCAAAGGCTTCCTGCAGGTCAACCGAAGGACAGGTCCAGTCGCCCCAAGTGGCACTGTAGCCCTCGAAGCCTGTCATACCCAGGTCACTCTCGAGCGAGTTCTGAGCGGTCCAAACATTGCCGTCGGCAGTCCAACGCCAAGCGATAAGGCTCTCAGAGCAGTTGTTGTTGTGACCGCGGAAGATGTCCTCATAGTTCTCCATGAGCGTGCGGCCGCTGTTGTCAATCACTTCCTTGGCATACTGGGCAGCCATGGCCATGTCGTCACCATTGATAGTGCCGCTGATACCAGCCTTCATCCAGTAAACCTTGGCCAGCAGACCGGTTGCTGAATAGTAGTCTACACGGCCATTGGTGGGCGTCTTGACACCAGCAAGGAGTTCACGGGCTTTTTCGAGCGTCATAATGATGTACTCATAGACATCAGAACGCCAAACTTTC
>Ga0310695_10002282_pt1 | contig 41026 bp, 38 predicted proteins | sample RumenRJG_04DNA_FD_203882 | JGI IMG/M metagenome (GOLD analysis project Ga0310695, IMG submission 203882) | Bovine rumen microbial communities from Lethbridge, Alberta, Canada - RJG_04 (v2) (version 2) | ecosystem: Host-associated > Mammals > Digestive system > Stomach > Rumen | place: Canada...
CCTCTTCCTTACCAAGGAAGTGCTCTACCACTGAGCTATAACAGCGAGCTATGAGCGGAAAACGGGGCTCAAACCCGCGACCCCCAGCTTGGAAGGCTAGTGCTCTATCAACTGAGCTATTTCCGCATTACTTCCTTATTCCGGAAGTGGGTGGTGATGGATTCGAACCACCGAAGTCGAAAGACAACAGATTTACAGTCTGCCCCATTTGGCCGCTCTGGAAACCACCCTTAATGTTTTGCCTCCCCTCTGCTAGAGCCTCTTGTCGGATTCGAACCAACGACCCCGAGATTACAAATCACGTGCTCTGGCCAACTGAGCTAAAGAGGCTTGCTCTAAGCATCCGCTATCCGATTGGAGTCTTTTATTATCGGAAAGCGGATGCAAAGGTACTACTTATTTTTGAATTACCAAAACTTTTCGAGCTTTTTTTTATCTATTTCTCAATTTTTCCTTAAATTTCTGCAGTTGAACCTTCATTGAGTCCACACAAAGGTCGGTACTTTCCTCAAAAGTGTCGCTGGTTTTCTCCACGAAAAGTGTCGAGCCCGGCACGTTGACAGTCATACTTACTTCTTTGTTTTGTGCACTTGCAGGTTTCACTACTTTGCATTGCACCTCTACTTTCTGAATATCTTCAAATGATTTCTCCAACTTGGCGACCTTCTTTTCGATGAACGCCTCTAACTTCTCAGTAGCGTCGAAATGAATCGACTGAATCTTAATTTCCATAGTTACCTCCGTTTTTTAAGGGTAAATAAATCAGGTTACGCCCTTGGATGGGCATCTTTATACACTCTTTTCAGTTGCTCGAATGTCGTATGCGTATAGATCTCCGTGGTGGCCACACTTTCGTGTCCCAAGAGTTTCTTAACGCTCTCCAACCCTGCCCCGTTGTTCAACATGGCGGTGGCGAAGGTGTGGCGAAGCACGTGAGGTGAGCGTTTCTTCATCGTGGTGACCCGCGAGAGGCCTGCCTTGACAATCTGCCCAACCTGGGCACGCGTTACCCGACATCCTTTGTCGTTGAGGAATAGTGCGGCATCCTGTTTCATGGGTTGCTCGTCACGCTGGCTCATATATGCCCTGAGGGCCTGCTCCAGTTCCTCACCAAACGGTACGATGCGCTGCTTGTTTCTCTTGCCGGTGACTTTCAGTTGACGATTGACGAAATCCACGTCCTGATCGTTCAGCCCGATGAGTTCTGCCAGTCGGATGCCCGTCGTATAGAATAATAATATAATAGTACGCGCGCGCATATCCTTATAGCTATCACTCCACATCTCAGGCATATCCATCAACCTATCCATGTCGCCCTCGCGCACAAACTGTGGCAGCGGCTTCTTTTTCTTCGGACCTCTGACGCTATGCGCAGGATCGTTGGCAACCAGTCCTCTGGACAAAGCAAAACGAAAAAAGGAACGCACGGCACTCAAGCGGTTATCTACCGTGGATGCCATGTCGCCTTTATCCATCATGCTCTCCATCCAGTCACGGATCAAGTCAGAGTCTACCGACTCCCAAGAGAGATGACTTTCTCGATTTTTGAAGTACGATTCGAAGTCACGCAGACTCCGTTCGTAGTTGCTTACGGTGAGATCTGAACGATTCCGCTCGTAACGCAAGTAGTCCAAAAAATCTTCTATCATCAGCATCGTTGCATCGTTTTCGGCAACGAAGTTACGAAATTATTTTGAAACTACCAAGAAAAACCGTACTTTTTTTACTCTTCCGTTGCACGAAGCTTCTGTACGTAAATAGCGTGTTCCATCTTCAGGCGCTTCAGTACAGATGGCTTGTCGAACTGCTGACGTGTGCGGAGTTCCTTCACTACACCTGTCTTTTCGAACTTTCTCTTGAACTTTTTGAGGGCCTTTTCGATGTTCTCGCCTTCCTTTACTGGTACAATAATCATTTTGTTTTTTTGCTTTAAATTTTAATTAGACATATGCCTTCGGGCACAGGTGCCACGAAAAGCGGGTGCAAAGTTACTATTTATTTGCTAAACAGCCAAACGTTTTCTCGTTTTTTTGCAGATTGCTTAATAAAAAGGTATGTAAAGGGAGCGGTTACACTCCCTTTACACATTACCAATTTAGTCTGCAACGAGAGTGAAGCGCTTGAAAGCAGTGATCTTCAGATCCTTGTCCTGCTTAGCCAGCCACTGAGCAACAGTAGCCTTGTCGCCATCACCGAACTGGAACTCCTGGTCAACCAGGCAGCTCTCCTTCAAGAACTTCTGAACACGACCCTTGGCGATGTTCTCAATCATAGGCATCTTCAGGTTAGCCTCACCCTCAACCTTTGCGTCAGCAATGATCTTGCGGGCCTCGTCAGCCTGAGCCTGTGTGAGCCAGCCCTTAGCCATGTTGCTCTCGATGTGATCCTCAGAGTCAACGAGGTTGGGGTTCAAGCCAGCCTTCTTAAGCTTCATCTCAACGAACTTCTCTACCTGCTCCAGCTTGGTCTTCTCGAAAGAGGTCTTGTACTCCTCGTCGAGGATCTTCTGGTCAACGCTCTGAGCGTCGAGGGCTACGGGCTTCATAGCAGCCACCTGCATAGCTACGAGGTGACCCTGCTCAGCAGCGGGCTTGTTGGTCTGTACCATGGTGCACAGAGTGTGCTTGCCCATGTGGTCGTAAACCTCGATATTGTCACCCTCGAGAGTCAGGTAGCCGTCGAGCTCCATCTTCTCACCAGTGATACCACTGCGTTGTGTAACAGCCTCCTGAGCGGTCTGACCGTTAATATTAAGAGCCTTTACAGCCTCCAGGTCAGCAGCCTTGGCAGCGATAGCAGCGTCGAGAATGCTCTGAGTCAGAGCGATGAAGTCAGCACCGTTAGCCACGAAGTCGGTCTCACACTTCAAGGCGAGCATGGCGGCAAAGCCGTCAACAGCCTTTACGAGTACACAACCATTAGATGTCTCACGGTCGCTACGCTTAGCAGCGATAGCCAGGCCACGCTCACGGAGCAGTTCCTTAGCCTTGTCGAAGTCGCCCTCAGCCTCGGTCAGAGCCTTCTTTACGTCAGCCAGACCAGCACCGGTCATTGCGCGAAGCTTCTTGATATCGTCAATTGAAATTGCCATTTTAATGTTTAATTTTTAATGTTTAATCTTTAATATTACTCTGCAGCCTCTTCAGCAGCGGGAGCAGCCTCCTCAGCTACGGGAGCCTCAGCAGTCTCAGCAGCCTTGCGAGGCTTGCGGGCCTGGCGGCGAGGCTTGTCGTCAGCCTCAGCCTCATTCTCAGCGTCAGCAGCCTTCTCGTCAGCCTTCTCGACCTTGCGCTCCTCGATACCTTCGGTGATAGCTGCGCAGCAAGCACCGAGGATAGCCTCAACACTGTCCTTAGCATCGTCGTTGGCAGGAATCACGAAGTCGATATTCTTAGGATCGCTGTTGGTATCAACAATACCGAATACGGGGATACCCAGACGGTTAGCCTCACGAACGGCAATCTGCTCCTTCAGCACGTCAACCACGAAGAGGGCGCTGGGCAGACGGGTCAGGTCAGCGATAGAACCGAGGTTCTTCTCCAGTTTGGCACGCTGACGGGTAATCTGCAGCAGCTCACGCTTTGACAGATTAGCATATGTACCGTCCTGCATCAGCTTATCGATGTTCGCCATTTTCTTAACGGCCTTGCGGATAGTCGGGAAGTTGGTCAACATACCACCCGGCCAACGCTCAATGACGTAAGGCATACCAACGCTCTGAGCCTTCTCGGCGATGATTTCCTTGGTCTGTTTTTTAGTAGCGACGAACAGGATCTTCTTGCCGCTCTTGGCAATCTGCTTCAATGCATCGGCAGCCTCGTCAATCTTAACAACTGTCTTGTGGAGGTCGATGATGTGGATACCGTTACGCTCGGTATAGATGTAGGGAGCCATTGCGGGGTTCCACTTACGTTTCAGGTGGCCAAAGTGACAGCCAGCCTGCAATAATTGGTCAAAATTTGTTCTTGCCATTGTTTCTTTTGTCTTTTTAAATTGTTTACTTTCTTTTTAATTCTGTTTGTTAGAATCAGCCGACTGGTAGTCGGAATTAGGAATTAGTAATTAGGAATTAGTAATTATGATTACCAGAATTCCTGAATTTACTCCTATGAATCCAGTCGGTTTAGATGCTAAACGATTCAGTTTCCTTATAATCAGCTTTCAGAAGAGCAAAAGAAATCATAATTTCTAATTACTAATTCCTAATTACTAATTATCAAAAGGATTAACGCTTACTGAACTGGAAGCGACGACGAGCCTTGGGCTGACCTGGCTTCTTACGCTCAACCTCACGAGCATCGCGGGTCAGGAAACCGGCATCCTTCAGCTTTTTCTTATCCTCGTCGTTGATCTTCACCAGTGCACGGGCAATGGCGAGACGCAGGGCCTGGCTCTGGCCAGTGAAACCACCACCGTCGAGGTTTACCTTAATATCATATTTCTCAGCAACCTCCAGCAGGTTCAGCGGCTGCTTAACCACATACTGCAGGATAGCAGAGGGGAAGTAAACTTCCAAATCTTTCTTGTTGATCGTGATCTTGCCAGTACCCTCTGACAGATAAACGCGAGCTACTGAGCTCTTGCGACGACCTATTGCGTTGATGTATTCCATTGTGTCTATACCTTATTTATTTATACTGGTTAATATCGATTGCTTTGGGCTTCTGTGCCTCATGCGGATGCTCTGTTCCCTCATAAACGTAGAGGTTGTTCAGCAGTGCGCGGCCAAGAGGACCTTTGGGCAGCATACCCTTGACAGCGTGCTTCAGAATGCGCTCTGTACCGAAAGGCTTCTTGCGAAGTTCGGCAGGCGTGTTGAAACGCTGTCCACCGGGATAGCCAGTGTAACGAGTGTAGACTTTGTCAGTCTCCTTCTTACCAGTGAAGACAATCTTCTGGGCGTTGATGATGATAACGTTGTCGCCACAATCCTGGTTAGGAGTAAAAGTGGGCTTGTACTTTCCGCGGATGATCTTGGCGACCTTAGAAGCCAGACGACCTACTACCTGATCGGTAGCGTCGATGACCACCCATTCCTTCTGCTCACGAGCAGCTTCCTTAGATACGGAAACGGTCTTGTAACTTAAAGTGTTCATTTCTTCTTTTAATTTTTACTACTAAAAAACAATTTTTCTTTTCTCTATTATGCGCACAAATACCACTAGCAGAGGTCTAACTCTCCGCAAGTAGTCTAACGTACGCTGAACCAGCACTCTCACGAACCACCTTGCCCGGCCAAAGACATGGCTATTCCGCACTAATCCACGGGGATTCTAAGTCTCTCCCCAATAATCGGACTGCAAAGGTACGACTAAAAAATGAATTACGAAAGACGAAAAGCAAAAATCAGGCTCAAAAGACTAATATTTATGATTATTTAACAAACAAAGATGAGTGACGAGTTCCCAAAATGTGAGGGATACGTGAGGGAGAACTTTTATCCCTCACGTGCCTTCAGCCCTTTATACATCGGCCTTTGAGAGGGGTTATGTGAGTATGTGAGGGACATTTCCGAATTTCTTGATTTTGCGCGTCCGATTCATCGTATATTCGCAATCACATTTAAGACTCGCGTTCAGTCCGATTAATGCAAACTCCCAGTCCGAGGGGTTCGGACTCACAATCCGTAGGGAGCGAACTGGCAGTCCGTGGGAACGGACTAATCTCTTTTGCAAAACGTCGTTTCTCTCGGAGAGAAAGGCCGTTTCTCTGGTAGTAACATGCCGTTTTGCTCAGAGTGACAGGTGCCAGTCCCTTTAGCATACAAGTTATGCAGTTATAGAAGATTTAGGAACAGGGTAATTATGCCTGTATTGATCAGATCAGCGAACATGGCACCAATGATTGGAACGATAAGGAAGGGCTTGACGGTATAGCGGTATTTATAGCACACAGCACTCATGTTGGCCATTGCATTGGGAGTAGCACCAAGGCCGAAGCCACAGATGCCTGCACACAGGACGGCAGCATCGTAACTGCGACCTAACAGGCGGAAGGCTACGAAGTAGACAAAGAAGTCCATCATCACTACCTGAGCTATCAGGATGACGATTAACGGAAGGGCCAGACTTTGCAGTTCCCAAAGCTTCAGGGATATCATGGCCATACCGAGGAACATAGACAGGCAGATGTTGCCCACACTGACAATCCGATCCATATCAAGTAACTTGTCAGCTTTCATCCGTTTGCCGTTTCGCTTGAAACTGACGAATCCTAACGTGTTACGAGCAATGGCGGCTAAGATCAAGGCGCCGAAATAGGTGGGGAACGTGACACCCGTCTTCGCCAACAGCCAACTCATGATGGTGCCAGCGCCCATGACCAGGACAATGCAGTAGGTAGCTTTGGCATACTGCTGGAATTCCTGCTCGTTCGAACTGATACGCTTGGCACGACCTGTTGGTGAAGCCTCGTCACTCTCGATACCAGCCATTGCTGGATCAATATCTTCGTCTGGTGCCTGCATCTGTTCATGCGTCAGTTTCTTGCGAATAATCCTTTCTGCCAACGGGCCACCTATCATAGAACCTGCAATCAGGCCAAAGGTTGCAGCTGCCATACCTATTGTTCCTGCGCCATGCAGTCCCATTTCTTCGAGAACACTTGCAAATCCAGCTGCTGTACCATGTCCCCCCGTCATTGATATACTGCCTGAGGCCATACCAATCAAAGGATCAACACCCATGAGTCTGGTAATACATATTGGCATTAAGTTCTGCAGAGCAATAATGGTAACCAACAGGGCCAGCATAATTACCAGAAGTTTGCCACCTTGCTTTAACACTTTAAGGTCACTTTGGAAGCCAACGCTGGTAAAGAATGCCAGCATAAAAGCATCCTTCAAGGTACCATCAAACGACACCTCAACATCGAACCAACCATATAGTATCAGGGTAATCAATGAAAAGATGATACCACCGCTAACTGGCGACGGCACACAAAATCTCTGGAGAAAATCGACCTTTCTCGTTAAAACCATACCGACGATGAGCGCTAAGGCACCAATGCCAGCAGTTTGTATCATATCCAGTTCAATACTTGTCATACGCTCTTTCTTTTTATCACTAGAATCTATATTGCAACCTAATATTAGCTGCATGATTATTTACTTTCGCTTCACTATAGCATGCATCAAACATATCATGCCAGTCAACGCCCAAATTCCATTTCCTACCTAATTGCTTGTTCACAGATAAACATCCATACACAGGTACGCCAGTTTCCTCACGTTTTGGTACATTTTTGGTATAACATACCACCTGCATCCCAATCTGCCAATCATGAGGAAGATAAGCTGTCGGAGCCAATCGGAAAGTAGCATAGGTTCCACTCTTAGCTGCATACAGATTTGATCCACCTGCCAGACTCAACCCCTTCGTTTTCCAATATACCGATGCCCCCAGTTCAGCAAAATTCTCGCCACCTTCAACATTATAATAGCTCGTCTCAGTCTGTACAGTCAACTTCTGTTTACTGTAGGCATAAGCCAGCTTCACTTGATTGATATCCCATTCCTCCAGTAATCCCTCGGCCTTCATCCATTCTTTATCAAAAAGCGTATTGGCATCCATAAAGAGGACTAAGTAGGAAGGATTATAGTATTTGCGATAATAGCCCAACTGAATCTGATTGCGGTTGTCAGGCACAAAGACGACGCAGGCGTTCGTGTTGTTGCGGGTGTCAGAATGCTTTTGACTGATTCCGCCTTCCTTCAGGTTATAGTGATAGAACATCACGCGATTACCAACCGTTAACTTCCACTTAGGCAGAGAATAGGTGAACTGCAAATAGACATCATTATTAAAGACATTCCAACTCCTGTCCGTACCCTTTTGCTTCGTCATGAGGAAATCACCCTCGACACCCAGCATCATCGACAGCTGCTTGGTCAGCAAAGGTGTATTCAGCTCAACGATATACAATGGCAGTTTGTTGGAGAATGTCTGATCACTGTTATACTGATAGCCGCCCACGATGAGCAGTTCTGTACCCAGATCATTAAAGGTGTGGAAGTATCTTGCTCTGCCCATGACCTTACGCGACGTGCCAGCGGGATGGTCAAGATACTGCTGGGTGAAATAGGTCAGCAGCTTATTTCTGTCGTCAAAGCGGTTCGTCATGTGAAGCGTCAGATACTCCTCATTCCAATTCTGATGACGATAGGATGTATTGGCATAGAGGTCAGTATGCTGACTACCGTATAATGCATTCACGGAGCCAATGCCTGCTACGTTCTTCCCAAAATCCCCCTGTCCTTCCGCAAAACCTTTTACCCCCTCAGGCATCTTCATGTTGATATCCAGCACCCTGCCCATTCCGATGGTTCCCTTCGCAACACCCGTATTGTCGCACACCTGAATCTTAGCAATGTCCTTGGCTTTCATCTGACTCAAAATCAACCTTGTGTCACCATTCATCGGACAATTGTCGATGCGGAGGTTATAGCTGGTGATGACATCCTCATATCCAGCAATCATCAGCTCTGGCACCATCTGGAGGATATCCATCAACGACTCTTCACCCGTCAGCTCCATGCGCTGCGGGTATATCATCGTCCTGTCAGCCTTTATCTCGACGATGGGCAAATCTTTTTCTGCGAACATCGAGACAGACAAGAGCATGAAGGTTAGCAATATGTAAATATGTCTATGCATACGAGTTTTTCTTTTCAGCGGAATTACATCAGCACATCGAGGATTTCAGAGAAGTGCTCGATTTTGCAAAGGCGTTCGTGAGGGAATTCTTCAGACTTCTCCATGGCCCAAACCACATGGTAGGGAATGTGGACTGCCCAGGCACCAGCTGCCAAGGCGGGAGCAATATCAGAACGGAACGAATTACCAATCATGACGGTTTGCTCTGGGGCAACACCAAGGTTCTCGCAGAGTTGGCGGTATTCGCGCTCCGTCTTGTTAGAAACCGTCTCCATGTGAGTGAAGTATTGCTCCAAGCCAGAACGCCGTAGTTTGGCTTCCTGATCCATAAGTTCGCCCTTGGTAAAGACTACAAGACGATAGCGACGCTGTTCAGCCAGCCGTTTCAGCGTTTCTTCCACCTCAGACAATGGGGGCGTAGGGAACTCCAACAGTTCCTTGCCCATATCCAGCAGTTGCTGAACAATGTCGCCTGTCAACTGTCCACGAGTAACACGTACAGCGTTCTCTATCAAGGACAGCGTGAAGGCCTTGGTACCATAGCCCGTCAACGACAGGTTCTTGCGTTCCGTGTTCACCAAGCCCTCGCTCACCTCACGAGCCGTAGCCCATGGACTGAGCAGTTGGCAACAGCGACGCTCGACATCGTCGAACCACGACTGACAGTCCCATAGCGTATCGTCGGCATCGAATGCCAATACCTTTATTTCGTCATTTATCTGATTCATGGTTGCAAAAATACACATTTTTTGTCATACGGAGTTTGCAAAGGGCAGTGTTTTCAGATTAAATAACATTTTAATTCATAATTCGTAATTCATAATTCACAATTATTTCGTACCTTTGCACCAATCGAATAAAAACGTAATAATAATACAGGTAAATTATGGCATTTTTAACAAACGACAAACTGACCATCGTCGGCGCAGCCGGTATGATTGGTTCAAACATGGCTCAGACCGCCTTGATGATGGGTCTGACAAGTGAAATCTGTCTGTACGACGTATTTTCTCCCGAGGGTGTAGCTGAAGAGATGCGCCAGAGTGGTTTCGACAACGTGAACATCGTTGCCACCACCGACGCTGAGGAGGCTTTCAAGAACGCTAAGTACATCATCTCTTCCGGTGGTGCTCCCCGTAAGGCTGGCATGACCCGTGAGGACCTGTTGGCCGGTAACTGTAAGATTGCTGAAGAGCTGGGGCAGAACATCAAGAAGTACTGCCCCGACGTAAAGCACGTAGTGATTATCTTCAACCCCGCTGACCTCACTGGTCTGGTAACTCTGCTGTATTCTGGTTTGAAGCCTGGTCAGGTTACAACCCTCGCAGGTCTTGACACGACCCGTCTGCAGAGCGCACTGGCCAAGAAGTTTGGTGTTATGCAGAGCGAGATTAAGGGTTGTGCTACATACGGTGGCCACGGTGAGCAGATGGCAGTATTCGGCAGCCATGTAGAGATTGCTGGTCGCAAGTTGACTGACATCATCGGTACTGCTGAGTTCCCCGCTGAGGAGTGGGAGCAGATGAAGATCGACGTTACTAAGGGTGGTGCCAAGATCATCGAACTCCGCGGACGCAGCTCATTCCAGAGCCCCTCATACCTGTCAGTAGAGATGATTCGCGCCGCTATGGGTGGTGAGCCTTTCCGCTTCCCCGTTGGAACATACGTAAAGACCGACAAGTACGACCACATCATGATGGCAATGAAGACCACTATGACTGCCGAGGGTGCTAAGTTCGAGGTTCCCCAGGGTACTGCTGAGGAGAACGCCAAGCTGGATCAGAGCTACGAGCACCTGTGCAAGATGCGCGACGAGCTGGTTACGCTGAACATCGTTCCTCCCATCGCTGAGTGGAGCAAGATTAATCCGAACCTTTAATCAATTGAGAATTGACAATTGAGAATTGATAATTGATAATAAAGGCCCGTCTGAAAAGGACGGGCTTTATTTATGGCAGTACGACATCCTGCTGTCGTTCCTTAGGTGTGACCTTGACATTGATGACTTGTCCGTCCTTCATCTCGGCCTCAACAGTCGTGCCGCGAGACACACAAAGCTTAAAACGCACATTCCACTTCTTGGGCCATGCAGGGAAGAGGTAGAGCTTTGAACCCACTTCCTGCAACAACATTTCCTGCATTCCTATCATGCCAGAACCGCCCCAGTTATGATCAGGCGACCAGTCAAAACCCGGTCCCCAGAAGGCAGGGAAGCGGTAGGGACCGTCGGCCATCTTCTTTGTAATCAGCGCCTCGGCCTCGTCAGTCAGACCCAGACAGGCAGCCCAGATGACATCCTGTTTCCAACCGACATGCGAACGGAACTTGACAGCAAGCGAATCGTTAAGGTAGGTATTGCGAGCCACGTCGATATCGGGACGGCCCACGCCATACATACGCCAAGGGAAGACCGGATAGAGCTGAGTGGGTTCCGTATTCTGTACCCGTTCCCAGTGTATGGCAGGCTGTATCATACCATGGCGGATGGTGATATCAGGCAAGCGCTTCAACAGCCCTCTCAAATAGTCCATCTCTGCTTGGTTGTCGCGCCCTGTGCCGTTCTCATAATCAATGAGTGCTTGCGTCACGGTACGCAGGGCAGCAATGGTTGAAGTGGAATTATAGGCTCCCTTGAAAGTCTCACCGCCTGAACCAGGATACAGCACAAGCTTACCCGCTTCGTTCAGGCGTTTGGCACCGCGCCGGTTAGCCAGATACTGATAGTGTTCGTCGAAGAAGCGCAGGCAGGAATAGACCATCGGGATATACGGACTGATATCGACTGGGAAATAGCGACGCGACGTCAGTGCCATCATACAAAACTCCAGACAGGTATCCCACTCGTATTCCAACCAAGCATTACGCTCCATGCCAGGGTCGAAGCCGTCAGGACGTTTCGTGCCATATTCAGGATAGCAGGGCAGTCCATAGTTTTCTATCTGTTCGGTCAGACAGGCCCCTTCATGGCCCCAATACAGACGGCTGCGCTCTTCTGCGTTCTTATATATATTAAGATAAAAATCGAGCTGAGGTTTCAACAGGTCAAAATCACCACTCTTCAACATGGGCCAATAGACCAAGCGCTGGTTCTGGGCCGTATGCACGCCCCCACCCCAGTTACGGAAATCGGGACTCAGCTTATATTCATCAGCCGTATTGACATATTCCGGGTCGAAGGTAAAGAGGCCGCCATTGAACTTGGTGGGCCACTGGCCTCGGGCATTACATCCCAGCATATAGCGGAACAACGTATAGTTACGCGTCAGAGGTTCAGCGTCACCAATAGCTGCAACATAGCTGCGTTGCCAGAACTGTTGCCACCAGCGACGCGAGTTGCGACGATCCCAATCGTGACGAACCTTTCCTTCCAGCGTTGTGAGTTCTGCCATCCATTCGTCTACAGAGCCCTGACGGTTGTTCAATGCTATCTGGACATGTGCTTTCTTACGAGGATTTTCTGTAACATATATCCATCCCTGATAATCACTGCTGGCGTAGTGGCCCGTGAGGTTGTCTATCAGCACAAAGCCCTCGCCCTGCATACGTCCGCCAAAAACCAGATTCTTCAACGGGTTGTAGAGTTTATCCTTGACAGCATCCATCTTCTGCTGAGCAACGGTGACATCGAAGATGGTCTGCTTACCATTACAATGCATGAAGGTCAGTGCACGGTCGGCGGCTACGATGCTATCATGATGCGTCTGCAAGCCCTTGGGAGCAGCAAACTTATAACTGCTCTGAAAAGCCTCTCGCTTGGTCATCGTGATATCCTGCGTCCGCCAATTCTCGTAGGTGACAGCCACATTCAACTTCTCCCCTTTGCTCTCCATATCAACATGAACGACGGGCTTTTCGACATCGGCCCATAGTTGGATGCTGATAACACCATCCGTCACCTCGACATAGCCCTCGTTCAGGTGTAGTATCTGACGGAAACGACTCATATCAATGTTAGGCGACAGACTGACACGGAAGCGACCGGCCTTGAGCAAGGTATTATTCTCGTCGAACGAGCCACTACGCGACAGATAGAACAGCACGTCGCCATTTTCCGTCCAGACATTCATGCCTATGTCGCCACCGCCGCAAGGCATCGACTCCGACGAGTTCTTGCTCGGCGTGTTCCACTCGTAGTCCTGGGGCTGGGCACCGACCATGAGACTTACGGTTAGAAAAAGGAGAAAAAATAAAGGCTTCTTCATACATATTAATGACGAAGAAGCCTTGGTTTTGCACCCAAATGGCTACTGAGCCAAGGCATCAAAGAGACGGTCGAGAGCCGTGTCGGCATGACCGTCAGCTTCATTCAGCAAGGTGACGAACTTCGAACCGATGATGGCACCTGCGGCATTGTCCTGAGCGGCCTTAAGAGTCTGCTTATTGCTGATGCCAAAACCTATCATACGCGGATTGCGCAGGTTCATGGCATTGATACGACGGAAATACTCCTGTTTTGCGTCGTCGAAGCTTTTCTGGGCACCAGTGATGGCAGCAGACGACACCATATAGATGAAGCCATCGGTATTGTCGTCGATAAAGCGGATGCGCTCTTCGCTGGTCTCAGGCGTAATCAGCATAATGATACGGAGATCGTACTTGTCGGCAATGGGTTTTACTATTTCCTGATAGTCCTTGAAAGGCAGGTCAGGGATAATCATGCCGCTAACACCACTCTCGACACAGCTCTGACAGAAGGCCTCGATGCCGTAGTGCAGAATGGGGTTCAGGTAACCCATCAGGATGAGGGGAATCTGTACTTCGTCCTTGATTTGCTTCAACTGAGCGAAAAGCGTCTTCAGGTTCATGCCATTCTTCAGGGCCTGAGTCGCGGCACTCTGGATAACTGGACCATCGGCGAGTGGGTCGCTAAAAGGAATGCCCACCTCGATGAAGTCGATGCCACGACGTTGCATCGTCAGGATAACATCGCCCGTACTTTCAAGCGTCGGACAGCCGGCACAGAAATAGAGGCTGAGGAACTTTTTGTCGCCACGGTTAGCGAAAACTTGGTTTATCTTATTCATAATTGTATTGCTTTAATGAATTCTTTAAGTTTATTGATATCTTTGAGTCCAGGGGTTATTTCGAATCGCGAGTTCAGGTCAATGCCGACACACTTTTTAGAGATGAGAGGTGAGAGGTGAGAGGTGAGAACCTGTGCATCGTCAGGGCCTATGCCGCCACTGAGGAGGAATGGTGTCTCACCGACGTAATCAGCAAGCACTGTCCAGTCGAATTTCGCGCCATTGCCGCCAACTGAGGGACCTTTCGCGTCAAAGAGAAAGTAGTCAACGATGCCTTCGTAGGGCTTGGTGGCTTCGAGGTCGGCAGAGTTGGCGATATTGAAGGCCTTGATTACCTTCTTGTCGCTCAGCTGTCTGATGTAGTCAGGACGTTCATGCCCGTGCAGTTGTATCAGGTCCAGCTGATACTCATCTGCAGTGCGCTTTACCTGCTCTATGTCCTCGTCTACAAACACACCCACGCGCTTGCAATATATGGGCAGATAATCAGGTCTTTCGCTCACATATCTGCTCGACCTCGGCCAGAAGATAAAGCCCATCCAGTTAATTGACAATTGACAATTGATAGTTGACAATTGCTCAACTTCGCGGATGTTATCGGCCTCGCGCATGCCACATACTTTTATAATCATAGTTTTGCGATAAATTCACGTAATGCCAGACCAGGGTCAGGGGTCTTCATGAAGTTCTCACCAATGAGGAATCCACTGAATCCTGCCTCACGCAGTGCACGAACGGTATCAGGGTTCGAGATGCCGCTCTCACTCACCTTCACGGCATCCTTCGGCAGTAGCTCGGCCAGACGGAAGGAGTTTTCTACATCTGTGACGAACGAACCGAGGTTGCGGTTGTTGATACCGCAGAGGTCAGGGCCGAGGGCGGCGTATTCCAGTTCCGGCTCGGAGTGCATTTCAAGGAGCACTTCGAGGCCAAGCTCGTGGGCTTTCTTCAGCAGTACGGAACACTGCTGCACACTAAGACAGGCAGCAATGAGTAGCACGGCGCTGGCTCCACAGAGGGCAGCGGCATAGAGTTGCGCCTCGTCTATGACGAAATTCTTATAGAGGATGGGGAGTGTAACACCGCTCTGACGGGCTGTACGGATGAAGTCGTCAGAACCACCGAAGTAATGTTCGTCAGTGAGGATGCTGAGGGCGGCGGCACCGTTCTGCTGATACGACAGCGGGATGATGTCAGCACGCCCATCTTCCTTGATCCAGCCCTTCGAGGGAGAGCGGCGCTTGAACTCGGCGATGATGCCAGTGTCGCTCTGGAGCAATGCCTCGCGCAAAGAGGGTTTCTTGGCGCAGAGTTGCTCAAGTTCCTGGTGCTTGGTGGCAATGATTTGTTGTAAAATGTCTTGCATAATAATTCTTTATTGGCACGGATTTCACGGATTAACACGGCTTTATGATTTCTGCGCAGATGGTGCGGGCTCTTTAAAAAGCCGTGAAATCCGTGTAATCCGTGCCTATTTATCAACTATTCAGTTCCACGAATTTCTTGAAGGTCTTCAACGCACTGCCACTGTCGATTGACTCGCGAGCAATGGCGATGCACTCTTCGATGCTCTTCTCGCCTTTCTCAAGTACCTGGATACCGAAGGCGGCATTAGCCAGTACGATATTCTTCTGGGCAGGCAGGGCACGGTTCTCCAGCACGCTGTCGAATATCTGTGCAGCCTCTTCCTCAGTCGCACCACCAACCAGTTCCTCGGGCTTGGCAATCTCGAAACCAAGGTCCTGGGGCTTAAAAATGCGTTCGTAGTTCTTAGTGGTCACCTTGAAGTCACCAGTGAGCGAAATCTCGTCGTAGCCGTCGATGCTGTTCACGATACCGTAGTCAATTCCTATTTTCTGGTACACCTGATTGTAGAGGCGCATCTGATCGAGGTTGGCAACGCCCAGTAGCTGACACTGGGGCTGAGAGGGATTCACCAGCGGCCCCAGCAGGTTGAAGATGGTGGGGAACTGCAGTGCTTTACGAATTGGGCCTACGAACTTCATGGCCTTAGCGAAAAGCTGGGCGTGCAAATAGACGATGCCTGCCTCATTCAACGAGCGGTTTAACTTGTCGATATCATCCGTAAACTTAATGCCATGATGAGCAATCACGTTTGAGGCGCCCGACACACTGGTGGCTGCATAGTTGCCGTGCTTGGCCACCTTGTAGCCGGCTCCTGCAATCACAAAGCAGCTTGTCGTCGAGATATTAAACGTGTTCTTACGGTCGCCACCAGTTCCTACAACGTCGATGTAGCGGTCGGCATTCAGGATGGCGGGCACGCCCGTCTCTAAGATACCGTCGCGGAAGCCCAGCAGTTCGTCGACCGTCACACCACGCATCTGCAAAGCCGTCAGCAGTGCGGTAATCTGTTCGTTGGGGTATTCACTCTGTGTGATACCAATCAGAATATTCTTCATTTCTTCACGAGACAGTTCCTCGTGGTTCAGCATCCTGTTCAGGATGTCTTTCATTGTCTGTGCCATGATTCTATTTGACTATTTGACTATTTACTATTTACTATTTGACTATTTATAAAAACATCCAGTTTTGCAGCATTTTCTTACCGTCGGGCGTCAGCACACTCTCAGGGTGGAACTGGATGCCGCGCACGTTGAGCGTCTTATGTTTCAACGCCATAATCTGACCCTCGTCACTCTCAGCGGTGATTTCAAGGCAGTCGGGGAATCCGTCTTTCGACACGACCCATGAGTGGTAACGGCCCACAGTAAACTCTTTCGAGATGCCAGAGAAAAGTGCATCGTCACTCGTGAGGTGACAGGGCGTAGCAACGCCATGGAACACGTCGCTCAGATTCTCGAGTTTGCCGCCAAAGGCCTCGCCGATGGCCTGATGACCCAGGCAAACGCCAAGGATAGGCTTCTTGCCGGCATAGGTCTTGATGACGTCGAGCAACAGACCAGCCTCAGAGGGAATACCAGGACCTGGTGAGAGGATAATCTTACTAAACTGCTCCAGTTGTGACAGTTCGAACTGGTCGTTACGATATACAGTAACCTCTGCTCCCAGTTCCTTGACCAAATGACTCAAGTTGTATGTAAATGAGTCGTAATTATCTATAATAACAATCTTCATAATTATAATCCGTGTTAATCCGTGAAACCATGCCTTACATCTTCTCTGCCATGAGTATGGCCTTGCGCAAGGCGCCCAATTTATTGTTCACTTCCTGAAGTTCGTATTCCACATCACTCTTAGCTACGATACCGCCACCAGCCTGGAACCAGAGTTCACCGTTACGCGAGACAAAGGTACGAATAGTAATAGCTTGATTCAGCGAACCATCAAGACCAATGTAGCCAATGCAACCACCGTAGGCGCCACGGTTATGTGGCTCGTACTCGGAGATGAGTTGCATCGCGCGAACCTTTGGTGCTCCACTCAGTGTACCTGCAGGGAAGGTATCGATAAAGGCCTTGATGGGATCAGCGCCGTTGTCAAGTTCGCCACTGACACGACTGACCAGATGAATGACGTGTGAGTAGTACTGCAGATCCTTATAGAAATCAACCTTCACACCGTGACAGTTGCGACTGAGGTCGTTGCGTGCCAAGTCTACCAACATCACGTGCTCGGCATTCTCCTTGGGGTCGTTGCGCAGATACTCGGCACCCTTGCGGTCGGCCTCTGCATCTCCCGTACGCTTGGTGGTGCCGGCTATCGGATCTATATATGCCTTTTTACCCTCAATACGACAGTGCGTCTCAGGCGAAGAGCCGAAGATGCGGAAGCCGCCAAAGTCGAAGTAGAACAGGTAAGGCGAGGGGTTGATGCTACGGAGTGCACGATAAAGCTTGAAGTCATCTCCCTCATAGCTCTGAATGAATCGGCGCGACAGCACAATCTGGAATACGTCGCCACGCAGACAGTGCTTGATGCCACGACGAATATTCTCACGATGCTCATCGTCAGTCAGCGTAGAACGTACATCACCCACAGGATGGAAGTCGTAAGCCTTCACGTTGGCCTTGTTCATGGCACGCATCACCTCGTCGAGCTTGGCCTCGCCGTCAAGTGACACAATCTTCAGCGTGTTGTTAAAGTGGTCGAACACGATCACCACCTTATATAATATATATAGCAAGTCAGGTGCATCGTTCTTTGCCTGTGTCTCGTCCTTGACATTGATGTCCTCGAAATAACGTACAGCATTGAACGACGTATAGCCAAATAGTCCGCAGATCTTGGCATCATCACCCGAAACCTCAATGCAATCAATCAACTGGTGAATAGCCTTGTCGGAGCGGTACTCCTTATTCACCTCGTGCTGAAAGGTCGAACCATCAGGGTAGGTCACGGTAGCCACACCGTGACCGATAGCCACGCTGGCCATAGGATCGATGCCGATAAACGAACGTGAGTTATCCTTCTCGTGATAGTCGGAGCTCTCCATCAGCGCACTCTGCGGATAAAGGTCGCGCAGCCGCATATAAACACCCACTGGCGTATATAAATCAGCCAATATGGTCTTGCTTGTCGTCTTATATTCAAACGTTTTCATAAATAAATCCGTGTTAATCCGTGAAATCCGTGCCTTATTAAAAATCCCCGTATTCCTTGGCCATCGCCTTGTTCTTCAAATACGTCTCCACGTCCTTATCACCACGACCGCTGACGGTGAGCACCACCACATCGTCCTTCTTGAACGTCAGCTTCTTCAGGGCTGCAATGGCGTGGGCACTCTCGATAGCGGGGATAATTCCCTCCATACGGGTCAGTTCGTAACCGCCATAGATAGCCTCATCGTCGTTGATTGAGAGCACTTGAGTGCGGCCTTGCTTGGCCATGTTGCAGTGCATCGGACCTACGCCTGGATAGTCAAGACCAGCTGAGATGGTGAAAGCCTCTTGAATCTGACCATCCTCATTCTGCATTACGAGCATTTTGGCACCATGCAAAATTCCCGTCGTACCGCGATGAATCGTTGCTGCCGTATAGTCCGTGTCCCAGCCGTGACCGCCAGCCTCAGCTAATACTATTTTGACACGCTCATCGTCCATATAGTGATAAATGGTGCCTGCCGCATTCGAACCTCCGCCAATGCATGCAATGAGGTAGTCAGGATAGTCACGGCCGATCTTTTCCTCCAACTGCCACTTGATTTCCTCTGAAATAACGCTCTGCATACGAGCCACCAAGTCAGGATAAGGATGCGGTCCCATCGTTGAACCTACAATATAGAAGGTATCAGCAGGATGGCAGCACCAGTCGCGGATGGCCTCCGAGCAGGCGTCGCTCAGCGTCATGTTACCCGTCCTTACAGGATGCACCTCGGCACCCAGCATCTTCATACGCTCTACGTTAGTATGCTGACGCTCCACGTCCGTCGCACCCATAAACACCTCGCACTTCATGTTCATCAGTGCACAGACCGTTGCCGTTGCCACACCATGCTGTCCGGCACCTGTTTCAGCAATAATGCGCGTCTTGCCCATCTTCTTCGCCAACAGAATCTGTCCGATGGTGTTGTTAATCTTGTGGGCGCCCGTGTGGTTCAGATCCTCACGCTTCAGATACAGCTGACAACCATACTGCTCACTCATGCGCTTCGCATAGTACAGTGGCGATGGACGTCCCACATAGTCCTTCAGCAGTGCATGATACTCCTGCTTGAACTCTGCACTCTCGATAATCGGCAGATAAGCATCCTGCAAGTCCTTCACACATTTGTAGAGTATCTCTGGCACGTATGCGCCGCCGAACTCTCCATAGAAACCGTTCTTGTCTACTTGATAATTCATCTTTGTGTCGTTATTTTGTTGTTACTTTATTACATATTAAACTTTGAGAGGCCCGTCGCAAGAACGACAGGCCTCTCAGTATCTCTCCTATGACAAACTTATAGGTACACGGCTATCTTCTCACGATTGTCCGAATCTTGAGTTGCGCCACCACCAAAAGTTTGCAGTTTTTGTCATACCAAATACGTTTTTTATTACTTTCTGTCGGCAAAATTACACTTTTTCTTTCTTTCTGCCAAATTTTTCTGCCTTTTTTTGGAGAAAATATGTATCTTTGCAGTGTTATTCAATAAATATGCAGAATTCTATATAACAAATGAGGACTATGTGGATGGTCATATTCATGATTTTACCCCTATTGGGCATCAGCTATATTGCTTGGCACGTGTGGTGCCTGTTGCCTTGCGCCTGGTGGTGGAAACTATTAGCCGTCATACTGTTGGTCGGTTCGTTCCTGACCATGATGTTTGGCATGCGAGGGTTGTACGACAGGGCATCGTTACCTGTTGGCACCGCTTTATATGAGATAGGCACATCGAGTGTCTTTATCATGATGTATCTGGTAATACTCTTTCTGATACTCGACTTAGGACGGTTAGTTCGACTCGTTCCGCGTACCTTATTATATAATAATTGGTGGACAGTCTTAGGTATCAGCGTTGTCATGTTAGCCATCTTTGTCTACGGCAACCTGCACTATCAGCATAAATATCGTCAGGAGCTGACGCTGACCACCAGCAAGCATTTGGCACGTCCCATGAAACTGGTAATGGTCAGCGACCTGCACATCGGATATCATAATCGTCGTCAGGAACTCCACCGCTGGATAGACATGATTAATGCCGAGAAGCCCGATCTCGTACTTATTGCCGGTGACATCATCGATATGAGTATGCGTCCATTGAAAGAGGAACGTATGGCAGAGGAGTTCCGTCGTCTGACAGCACCCGTCTATGCCTGTTTGGGCAATCACGAATTCTATAGCGGAGAACAAGGTGCTCAGCAGTTTTATCACGATGCCGGCATCCACCTGTTGCGCGACAGTGCCATTGTTGTTGGCGACCTGTGCATCATCGGACGCGACGACCGCACCAATTTCCATCGTGACTCATTAGGCATACTCATGAAAAAGGCTGACCTCTCGAAGTACTGCATCCTGCTCGACCACCAACCCTATCATCTGGAACAGGCCGAACGTCATCATGTCGACTTCCAATTCAGTGGTCATACCCATCACGGTCAGGTATGGCCTATCTCATGGATTACGGAAAGCATCTACGAGTGCGCCTTTGGCAGATATCAGCGAGATACAACCCGATATTATATCAGTAGCGGACTTGGCATCTGGGGCGGTAAGTTCCGCATTGGAACACGCTCTGAATATGTGTGCGCTACGCTAGTGAATAGTGAATAGTGAATAGTGAACAGTGAAGAATAAACGACAACTAATACATTGCGAAGCCACACTTTGCACCTTTAGGTCAAAGAACAAAAAGACAACAGGGACATTTAGAGTTCCTTGATAAGGGACGGCTATAATGCAGGGACAAAAAAAAGTTGTCAAAAGTTGTCCAAGTTGTAGTAAAATAAAAACAAAATTATGATTGCAAAAAGATTAGAGATGCTGCGCGAGGAACTCCGTCGCGAACATTTGGGCGCTTATATCTTTAACAGTAGTGACCCGCATAATAGTGAATATACTGCCGACCGTTGGAAAGGCAGAGAGTGGATCAGTGGTTTCAACGGCTCCGCAGGAACGGCTGTTGTCACCCTCAACAGTGCAGCCCTATGGACGGACTCCCGCTATTTCATTGCCGCCGAGCAACAGTTGGCAGGTACGGAATACCAGCTGATGAAACTGAAAATAGAGGGTACACCGACCATTGCCGAATGGCTCGGTAAAGAATTAGCCGACAGCGACAGCAAAGAGGTAGGCGTCGACGGCACCACACACACGACAGCGGCTATCAGTCAGCTGAAAGACGAGCTGCGACAACAAGGAGGTCTGACCCTTCGCACCAATTTCGACGTATTGCAACGTATTTGGAAAGACCGTCCGTCAATGCCCTTGGATGCCATTATGCTACAACCCATCTCACTGACTGGCGAGACGACACAAGAGAAACTGTCCCGTATCCGTAAGGCCCTGCGCGAGGTACATGCCGACGGTATGCTGATGAGCCAACTCGATGATATTGCATGGACACTGAACCTGCGAGGCTCAGATGTTCACTGCTGTCCAGTCTTCATCAGCCATCTGCTGATTGGCAGTCAACAATCAACGCTGTTTGTCGACGAGCGCAAACTGTCTGCCGAAGTGAAAAGCTATCTGACTGAGTTGGGAATAGCCGTGAAGCCCTACGAAATGGCTGGAGAGGCTCTCCAGAAGTGGGGAGAATGGAACATCCTCATTGACCCTGACGAGGTGAACGAAGCACTGGCCCGTCAGGTCAAAGCCAACGAAATCATCAGCAAGTCGTCGCCCGTTGCTGCCATGAAAGCCGTCAAGAACGAAGCCGAACAGCAGGGCATGCGTAGCGCTATGCTTAAGGATGGCATTGCACTGGTCAAATGGCTCCATTGGTTGAAGCCTGCTGTTGAAGCTGGTAGACAGACGGAAATCAGCGTCAGCGACAAGTTAGAACAACTGCGCAGCGAACAGCCCTTATATCGCGGACTCTCGTTCGACACCATTGCCGGCTACGAAGAACACGGCGCCATCGTACACTACGAGGCAACACATGAAACCGACAAGCCATTAGAGCCTCGCGGTTTGCTGCTGGTTGACAGTGGCGCACAGTACCAAGACGGCACAACAGACATCACACGCACCATTGCCTTAGGCCCGTTGACTGACGAACAACGCAAGGTATATACGTTGGTGCTGAAAGGACATATCGACCTGCAACTGCTCCACTTCCCTGATGGTGCCAGTGGCACACAGCTCGATGCCATTGCCCGTGCACCACTATGGCAGGCTGGTCTTAACTATCTGCATGGCACAGGACATGGTGTAGGCGCTTACCTCAACGTACACGAAGGGCCTCACCAGATTCGTATGGAGTGGAAGCCTACCCCATTGCGCAAGGGCATGACCGTTACCGATGAACCAGGCATCTACCTTGAAGGACGCTTTGGTGTGCGTACAGAGAATGTGTTGTTAATACAGGAGGCAGAAGAAACGGAATGTGGTCGTTTCCTATGTTTCGAGACACTGACGCTCTGTCCTATCGACAAAACCCCTATCCTACCCGACTTATTGACTCAGGAAGAAAAGGACTGGCTCAACCAGTACCACGCCATGGTTTACGAAAAAATCGCTCCTCACCTCAACAGCGACGAGCGACTATGGTTACAGGAAGCCACTTCCCACATCTAACATCTATTCACCGGCGAAGCCGATTCTTCACTCTTCACTTTTCACTTTTTCACTAGCGTAGCGCCTGTACTGCCACAGTTCCAGCGAATTGATGATGTTCTGCCACAACACGTAGCAGCCAGCACCCACCGACGCCATTGGGTTCAGATAAGTATAGGCAACCCAGATGCTGAGGGCTGTATTCTTCTGGAACGATGCCTGTCCGCCATTGATTTCGTCACCCAAATGATGACCAACGCTGCGCCCTATCAAGAACAGCACAAAACACAGTATAAGACTCAGAATGGCAATCATCAACAATAGCGAGAGTCCCGCTTCACAATGTACGATATTACGCACCGTGACACCTGACGTTACACTCAACTGGGCTGCCCAGAGGTAGAACGACAGGTCAGGAATGGACACTATCCATGCGCACACCCGTTTGGCAAAATGCTGCATATACCATCCTAATGCCAACGGCAGGATGAGCACAATGGCCAGTTTTTGCAGAATGATGAGGAATGCACTCCAGAAGTCAAGGCCAGCACCACGTTCCAACAGCGGGAAAACAGCAGGGATGGTCAACGCAGAGACAAACGACGAAAGCACTACAAACGCCGTCATCGTGTTGATGTTGCCACCAATCTTAGCCGTCACTACGGGCGCAGCCGTTGCCGCAGGACCGATAATGCAGGTCAGCAGACTCTCCCAAAGAATCTTCTGCCACATGTTTCCCTCGACACAAAAGATGATCCAGACATTCAAGGCTATCAATACCAACTGGGTCACTATCACACCCACATGCCAGCGGTGCGGACGCATCTCATGAAAGTCAATACGGCAGAAGGTAGAGAAAAGTGTCGAGAACACCATCAGAGGAAAGATGGCGTCGACGAATTCACCAAGTCTGTCACCTATAGTATCCAGCTGCGGCACATAGTAGAAAATAAAATAGCAAACGATACCCACCGCAATCGCTACGGGCAGCGTCCAATCCTTCAGAAATCTTAGCATATCTAGTATATAATCGTTTCAAAATAATTCTTAAATCGCGGGGCAAATTTAGCAATTATTCTCCACTTTTTTTAATATTTGCACCAAGATTTAAGAAGAATTGTGAATAATGACTAATGTTCCTTATTTCTTCTTTTATTGTTAATTTCCTCCTTTTTGGGGCATTTTTATGAAGTAGAGCAGATTTAAAGACAGATTGAACAGTAAAAAAAGGGTGTTATTGTTTAATTTTGCACACGAAATCAGAAATTACGAACAGTAAAGTATAGAAATATAGGTTATGGAAATACAGGATTTAAAGCCACGCAAAGGGGACGATACTTATAGGATAGGTGACAGCGATGACCTGGTCCTGATGGAGAATATTGGCGCTGTACCCTCGGGTGGTGTGTGTTTGCAAAATCACGGAATCATTTTCTTCTGTACTGAAGGCAGGGCACAGTTCGAATACGACGGTACTGTTGTGCGGGTACAAAAGAACGACATGTTTCTCTACATGGCGCACAGTACGGCGTGCAACTTTCTGACGTCATCGGATTTCAATTGCCGACAGATTTGGTTTTCGCGCAGTGAACTTTGGAACATCGAGATCTACAATCTGATTAGTGTGTCAGACATGACGCTTCTCAAACTGTATCCTGTTGTTCATCTCACTGATGACGAGATCAAGCTATGTGACACCTATTTTCAGTTGCTGTGCAACAGGATAAAAATGTCCACATCTGTACTTACCCCTTATATTGTACGTTCACTTTTAGGTACTATGTTGCTGGAATTGTTATCCATCATGCGGTTTAATTCGGAGCGTATGGTTGTGGAGGGTCGTCAGGAAGAAATCAATCCAAGCCTTCATAAGAAACGGATTATCGACAATTTCATGAGGTTAGTGGAGCAAAGCGACGGTCGTATCCGCAGGGTGGATGATTTTGCCACCCAATTGAATGTCACGCCGAAATATCTCTCTACCATTCTCAAGGAAGTGATGAACCGCAGGCCGAGTACCTATATACAGCTCTACACATTGAAAGCTATTGAGCACCGTCTGCGTTTCACGGATATGACGATGCAGGAGATTGCCAACGACCTGAATTTCCCCAATCCCTCGTTCTTTGGCAAATACTGCAAAGAACACTTGGGAATGACGCCGTTGGAATATCGGATGAAATATCACAAAGGAACATGATAAATGAGGAATGATATACAATAATATTTAATAAGGTGTAACATGAATAAGTCAAGAAAGAGACAGATTGAGATGGCGCGAGTGGCGATGCTTGGGTTACTCATGATGTTGCCGCTGACCTCTGAAGCGCAGCGGCTGCTGACGCTCGACAGTTGCCGGGCGATGGCACTGAGGAACAACAAACAAATGGGTGTGGCGAAGATGAAGCAGGAGGTGAATGCCAATCTGCGGAAGTCGGCACGCACGCAGTATCTGCCGAAAGTGAACGCTGTGGGTGGTTACATGTGGATGAGTAGGGAGATATCCATACTCAATGACGACCAAAAGGAGGCGCTCAGCAACATGGGTACGAATACGACGGCAAAGTTGCAGGATGCGCTGTCACCGTTGATCTCGCAGTTACCCGCCGCGACGCAGGCAAAGATGGCAGGCGACATGGGTCAGTTTGCGGGTGCGCTGAACCAGGTGGGCTCAGGCATTGTAGATGGTTTCCGGACGGACACCCGCAATATGTTTGCCGGAGCGGTAACGGTAACGCAGCCTGTGTTTATGGGAGGCGCATTAGTGGCGGCAAACAAGATAGCCGACATCAATGAGCAGATGGCTGCGAACTCGCTGGAGATGAAACGGCAGAACACCTTATATAATATTGATCAGGTGTACTGGCAGGTGGTGTCGCTGCGTCATAAGCAGACACTGGCTGAGAGCTACGTGGAGCTGGTGAAGAAGCTGAAGGGTGACGTGCAGAAGATGATAGACCAAGGCGTAGCAACCAAAGGCGATGGTCTGAGTGTTAGCGTCAGGGTGAATGAGGCCGAGATGGCACTGACCCAGGTGACTGACGGTCTGGCGCTGTCGAAGATGCTGTTGTGTCAGTTGATTGGGCTGGACGAGGACGAGGTGATTACACTGGCGGACGAGGAAAGTGAAGAAATAAGAATGAATCGTGAAGAATTGGTTGTCGCAGAGGGTGGAACCAGTGTGGCTTTTCAGAACAGACCGGAGCTGAAGGTGCTGGAGAATACCGTAGATTTGAGCCGGCAGACAACAAATGCTTTGAAGGCTGGGAATCTGCCGACGGTGTTATTGACTGGTGGGTACATGTTGTCGAACCCGAACACGTTCAACGGTTTCGAGAAGAAGTTCGGTGGCGTATGGAATGTAGGTGTCGTTGTGCGAGTGCCAGTATGGAACTGGGGCGACGTGAAATATAAAGTGCGTGCCTCGAAAGGGGCAACGGCGATGGCGAACCTCGAACTGGACGACGCACGGGAGATGATTAGCCTGCAGGTAAGACAGAATAACTTCAAGGTAAAGGAGGCTCAGAAGAAACTGACCATGGCGCAGTCGAATGTGGCAAATGCTGACGAAAACCTGCGTATGTCGAACCTTGCTTTCAAGGAGGGTACGGCGTCGTTCACAACGGTGATGGAGGCGCAGACGGCGTGGAATGCAGCGCAGTCGCAGCTCATCGATGCGGAGATTGGCGTCAAACTCTCAGAGGTGGAACTGCAGAAGGCACTGGGTACGCTTCGGTAAATGGATAATTGATAATTGATAATTAGAATAATAAATAATATAAATATTATGGCAGACAAAGCAAAAGAACAGCATAACAACATCCTGCTGGCTGTGGCAGGTTTCTCAGCAGTGGTAGCAATCGTAGCGCTCATTGGTTTTCTGGCGTTAGGACGCGATCCCGAAGTGATACAGGGAGAGATGGAGGTCGAGGAATACCGAGTGTCGGGCAAGGTGCCAGGCCGAATCCTTGAACTGCGTGTAAAGGAGGGAGATTTCGTGAAAGCAGGCGATACGTTGGCTATCATCGAGGCTCCCGAAGTAGAGGCCAAGATGATGCAGGCTCAGAGTGCTGCCGATGCAGCTCAGGCCATGGAATTGATGGCACAGAACGGTGCACGAAAGGAACAGGTTCAGGCTGCTGCACAACTCTTGGAGCAGGCAAAGGCCGGACTGGAAATAGCAGAAAAGTCATATAACCGTATGAAGGTACTCTTCGATGAGGAGGTCGTCTCTGCTCAGAAATTCGATGAGGCTGAGGCTATGTACAAGTCGGCTCAGGCCCAAGTGAAGGCTGCACAGAGCCAGTACGACATGGCAGTGAACGGCGCCCGCATGGAAGAGAAACGCGCTGCGTCGGCAACGGCAGGTCAGGCCCGTGGTGCCGTACAGGAGGTGACCAGTTACATTCGTGAAACCGTGCAGATAGCCCAGATGGATGGTGAGGTGACCGATGTCTATCCAAAGGTAGGAGAACTCGTCGGCACCGGTACGCCTATCATGAGCATCGCAGTGATGGATGACCAGTGGGCGACGTTCAACATCCGCGAAGACCAGCTGAAGGACATCAAGGTGGGTGCGGAACTGACGGTTCGCATTCCCGCCCTTGACAAGGAGGCCAAGATGAAAGTCACGTCAATGAAGGACAAAGGCTCGTTTGCTGTATGGAAAGCTACGAAGGCCAGTGGTCAGTACGATCAGAAGACTTTTGAGGTGAAGGCTCGCCCGTCGGAGAAGATCGCCGATGTAAGACCTGGAATGTCGGTGATACTCAAGAAGTGAATAGTGAATAGTGAAAATTTTGCTTCTGCTATAATGAAATATTTAATAAATATAGGTCACGTAGCACTGCGCGAACTCGACATCCTCATACGGAAAAACCGTATCTACGGCTTCTGCATGGTGCTGTTCCCGCTGCTGTTGGTGGTCTTTTTTACCACGATGCTTGACGATGGCGTGGCTTTAGACCTGCCTGTTGGGGTAGTGGACCAGGACAACAGTGCCACCTCGCGCGGTCTCATCCGTAATCTCGACGCCATGCAGAGTTCACGTGTCGTCTATCGGTTTGCTAACGTCACCGAGGCTCGCAATGCTATGCAGGAAGGTAAGATCTATGCTTACTTGCTCATTCCTGAGGGTACGTCTGCAAAGTTGCTTGCGGGTCGTCAGCCAAAGATTTCGTACTACTACACGATGACGTGTATGACGGCAGGCTCAATGGCCATGAAGGATATGAAGACCATTGGCTCACTTGGCTCAGCGGCGGTTGGTCAGGCTACGCTATCTGCCAAAGGGGCCTCAAAGGAACAGATTAAAGCTGCGTTGCAGCCCGTTACCGTCGATGCCCACATGATAGCCAACCCTGAAGGCTCGTATAACTACAGTCTGACTACAGTCTTTGTGCCAGGCATCATGATGCTCTTCATGGCACTGCTCTCTGCATACGCCGTGGGCATGGAGATGAAGTTTGACACAGGCAAGGAGTGGCTGGCCTTGGCCGACAACAACATTGTCGTGGCCATCGTCGGTAAGTATATTGTTCACGCACTGGTGTTCTTGCTGGTGATGTTCCTGTATCAATGGTACGTCTTCGACGTGCTTCATTTCCCACGTCTTGGTGGTGTGTGGAGCATCGTGCGGCTCACGCTGTTGCAGGTGTCTGCCGGACTTGGCTTCGGCATCTTCGCCTTCGGCCTGATGCCGTCGCTACGCATGTCGATGAGTATCTCGTCCTTGTGGTCGGTACTCTCCATCTCGATGTGCGGCTCGGCGTTCCCCATAGCAGGTATGGACGCCCCTCTGCAGGCTATGTCGTGGTTGTTCCCTCTGCGTCATTACTGGATGCTCTATCAGGCGACGGTGCTCAATGGCTTCCCCGTCATCGACGTCTGGTTCTATCTCGTAGCGCTCGTGGCCTTCACACTGTTGCCCTGGTTCGTGCTTAGTAAAGTTAAAAACGCGATGTTGAATTATGTCTATATTCCTTAATAGATTACGCGAGCACTTCACCGACGTGCTCCATATCTTCCGCAACGAGCTGGTGAAGGTCGTCAAGGACGAGGGCGTGCTGATGTTCCTCGTCGTGGTGCCCCTGGGCTACCCGCTGCTCTACTCGTGGATATACAACAACGAGACGCTGCACGAGACGCCCGTGGTGGTCGTCGACCAGTCGCACACGGCCCTGTCGCGGCAGTTCATCAACGACTGCGACGCCTCGCCCGATGTCTGCATTAAATATTATGCCCAAGACCTTGACGAGGCCCGCTCCTTGGTGAGCCGTCAGCTGGTGCGCGGCATCTATCTCATTCCGGCGGACTTCGCCGAGTGCGTCAACCGTGGTGAGCAGGCCCACGTCAGCGTCTATTGCGACATGTCGCTGATGCTGGCTTACAAGGCCGTCTACCAGACCGCGATGGTCGAGGCGGGTCGCCTGGGCGCGGGCATGAGCATCAAGCGCGCCGGTAACTACACCAAGCGCGAGGATGCCATCACGGCGCAGCCCCTGGCCGTCGATGACGTGGCGATGTATAATCCGTCGGGCGGTTACGGCTCGTGCGTGCTGCCTGCCGTGCTCATGCTGATACTGCAGCAGGCTATTGCCCTTGGCATCGGTATGGCTGCCGGTACAGCCCGTGAGCGTCACCGCAATGGCCAGCTGATTCCCGACGATGACCCGCACTACCGCGGCGCCTACCGCATTGTGTGGGGCAAGGCACTGTGTTACGGCATGATTGGCGCCGTTGCTGCTGCCTATCTCTCAATGGCTGTTCCGTCGATGTTCTCGTTCCCGCAGTTGGGCACGGGCTGGACGCTCTTCTGGATGCTGCTGCCCTACACGCTGGCCAGTGTCTTTTTCGGTCTGACAGTGTCGTGTCTGGTGCGCTACCGTGAGAACGTCATGCTGCTCATGGTGTTCGTATCGGTGCCGTTGCTGTTTATGACTGGTGTGTCGTGGCCGCAGTCCAGCATCCCCGGCTATTGGCAGGGTGTGTCATGGCTGTTTCCCAGCACGTTCGGCGTGCGTGCCTTTATCCGCGTCAACTCGATGGGGGCCTCTGTCGGTCAGGTGCTGCCTGAACTACGCATTCTCTGGATTCAGGCTGCCGTATATCTCGGTATGGCCTGCCTGGTATATCGCCACCAGTTCCGGTTGATGAAGAAATATGCAAACAACTCATAGAATAATAAAGATGAAAAGACAGAATTCCCTTGTGCTTCTGGCATCGGTGATGCTGGCAGCCATGAGCCTTGCCTCGTGCAAGAGCAGTAACAAACCCGCCGCCGACGCTTCTGCTCAGGACAGTGTTCCTGAGGTGCTGAAGGACGTTGCCGGCATAGAGAAGTTTCAGACCAAACTAGACTATAGCAAGGCAGAAAACTGGGTAGAGAGACCAGCCGAGGCTAAGAAGCCGGTTGACGTGTTCTTCATCTATCCTACGGTGACGGGCTTCCGCGACCCTGTGCAGATATGCGAGGTGACCGACTCGGAAATGGTGGCCGGTGCCCAGATGGTACGTCGGGTGCAGACTAGCGTGTTCGAAGAGAGTTGTAACATCTACATGCCCTACTACCGTCAGATTTCGATGCCTAAGCCTGGCACTGACTACCGCTTCGTGACCAACTATCTGTCGGGTTTCGATGCCACCGATGCGCTCGACTACTTTCTGACGCACCTGAATCAGGGGCGCCCATTCATTCTGGCGGGTCACTCGCAGGGTTCCTCGACGCTGCTCAACCTGCTGGAGAACTACATGACCAAGCATCCTGAGCATCTGAGCCGCATGGTGGCTGCCTATCCCATTGGCTTTGCCGTGACCAAGGACTTCCTGGAGCGCACTGGTTTGAAGTTTGCCGAGGGAGCCACCGACACGGGCGTCATCGTCTCGTGGAATACCGAGGGTGTCGGCAACAAGGATGCCAAGAACGTTACTCTGGCTCCCGACGGCCTGAGCATCAACCCCATCAACTGGAAGCGCGACGACACCTACGCCTCTGCCAAGGACAACTTAGGCTCGCTGGACGAGATGACGGGCAGGGTCATCGTGCCTGGCATTGTTGACGCCCGTGTTGACACCGTTCGTGGCTCAGTCGTCGTCACCACGGCGGCAGCCAAGCCCTTTGCCATCAGTGAGAAAGAGGCTGTACCCTTGTTCGGGCCTGAGTGTTACCACCGCAACGACTACGGTTTCTTCTACAACAACCTGAAGCAGAACATTGCCGACCGCATCAAGGCGTTCATGGAAAAGTAAGAATAACAAGATGTGGTTATGAACAAGAAAACGAAAAAAATACTGCAAAGAGTGGCTGCGGTAATCATCGCCATCATCGTCGCCGGTGGCGCAGTTTGGTTGATTACCGGACGCTCACCCATGGCCATCATAGTGAAGAGCGCTTTACACCAGATGGACACGGAGTCCTACGATAAGGCCATGGCTGACAAGACAGACAAGCGTACAACGGAGATTCCTGCCGACGTGGTCTTTCCTCGTGAGGTTGTTCAATATACCATTGGAGACATGCAGGTGTTTGAGGTGCCTGCTGAGAACGACACGAAACCCGTTGTGCTCTATCTGCATGGCGGCGCTTACGTCCATAACTTTACGTCTCAGCACTGGAAGGCCATGGCTGAGTGGGCAAAGGCCACAGGCTGTGGCATCGTGGCTCCCAACTACCCGCTGCTGCCCCTCCATACTGCTGCCGAGGCTCATCCGCTCATAATGCAGCTTTATCGTGAACTGCTGAAGGGTATTCCTGCCCACCGTATTCTTATCATGGGCGACTCTGCAGGTGGCGGCTTTACGCTGGCGCTGGCACAGCAGATACGCAATGACTCGCTCGACCAGCCTCGCCATCTGGTGCTTATCTCGCCCTGGGTTGATGTCATGGGTGGTGATTCTTCGCTGCAGGAGCGCGACAACTGGCTCACCATTGATGTGTTGCAGAAGTATGGCACTGCCTGGGCAGGACAGATGGATGTTGCCGACCCTATGATTTCGCCAATCTATGGTGACATGGAAGGTTTACCGCCTACCGACCTCTATACCGGTACATGGGAGGTGTTCTACACCGATGTCTGCAAGACCTACGACAAAATGAAGGCCGCTGGTGTTGATGCTCACCTGCATGTCGCCCAAAAGATGGGGCATGTCTATCCCCTCTGGCCCAGTCACGAGGGTCGCAAAGCCCGTCGTGAGATAGCAGAAATTATTAAAACGAACTCTAAAAATTAAATGACTATGAGTAAGATTAAGACTATAGGAATACTTACGTCGGGCGGCGATGCCCCAGGCATGAATGCTGCTATTCGTGCCGTGACGCGCGCAGGCATTTACAACGGATTTAAGATTAAAGGTATCTATCGTGGATACGAGGGATTGATTCACGACGAGGTGAAGCCCTTCACCACCGAGGATGTCAGCGGTATCATTACCCGTGGTGGCACTATTCTGAAGACGGCCCGTAGTAAGGATTTCATGACCCTCGAGGGTATGCAGAAGGCTTATGAAACCTGTCTGAAAGAGGAAATCGATGCATTGGTTGTCATTGGTGGTAACGGTTCGCTAACGGGTGCGTTGAAGTTCGGCATGGAGTTCGACTTCCCTGTGGTGGGACTGCCTGGCACCATCGACAACGATGTTTATGGTACTGACGCTACCATTGGCTATGACACAACCATGAATACCATCATGGAGTGTGTGGACCGTATCCGCGACACCGCCAATTCTCATGAGCGCATCTTCTTCGTTGAGGTGATGGGACGCGATGCCGGCTTCCTGGCACAGAACTCAGCCATTGCCTGTGGTGCAGAGGCAGCCATTATCCCTGAGGAGATGACCGACGAAGACCAGCTGGCCGAGTTTATGAAGCGTGGTATCCGCAAGTCGAAGAAGTCGTGCATCGTCATCGTCTCAGAGAGTCCGAAGTGTGGCGCCCTTTATTATGCCGACCGCGTGAAGAAGGAGTTCCCTGAGTTCGATGTGCGTGTCAGTATCCTCGGCCACCTGCAGCGCGGCGGCAGCCCGTCGGCCCGCGACCGCGTTCTGGCCAGTTGGATGGGTGCTGCTGCCGTAGAGGCTATCAAGCAGGGACAGCGTAACGTCATGATAGGTATTCGTAACAACGATGCCATCCTCGTTCCCTTCTCTGAGTGTATCCGCACCGACAAGACCGTTGACAAACGACTTATCAAGGTTCTTAATGAATTAAGTATTTAGGCGCTCTACTGATAAATAATGATTATTTGGGAATGAAAATAAATAGACATTTAAGAATCGTCGGACAGTTGGTGTGCAGTGGTCTGATATTTCTGCTGTCGTCGTGTTTCGACACTCATCCATACGATGTAAATATTAGCGGCGATACGGGAATCAATGCACGGAGTATGGCTGCCATAGAGTCAAAATGTGCTAATAAGGACACCTTGCGAGTGGCTTTTATCAGCGATAACCATTTGTGGTTGTCGGATTTGCGCGATCAGGTAGCCGATGTGAACAACAGGAATGTTGACTTCGTTGTGCATTGTGGCGACCTGACCGACACCGCTACGGAAAAGGAATTCGAATGGTCACGTGATGCGTTACTGGGGTTGAAAGCTCCTTTCGTGGCACTGATTGGTAATCACGATTTCCTCGGTACGGGCAATCAGACGTTTGAGGTGATGTATGGTGCCTTCGACTTCTCATTTATTGCCAGTCGTGTCAAGTTTATTTGTCTGAACACGAATGCAGTGGAATACGACTATCTGGCTGCCGTTCCTAACTTTGATTTTATGGAAGAGCAGTTTACAAAGGATACTGACAAATTCGATCGCACCGTTATCATCATGCATGCTGCGCCATACAGCGACCAGTTTAATAATAATGTGTGCAAGGCATTCCGCCGCTATCTTGACTTTGCCCCAGGGCTGATGTGCTGCATCTATGGTCACGACCACAACGACACTGTCTCTGACATCTATGGTGACGGATTGATGTTCTATGCCATCGATTGTGCTAAGGACCGTAACTATCGTATCATGACAATAACCCCAGACAACTATGAAATTGAGCAGATTCGTTTTTAGTCTTATCATGTTGACATGTTCGATACATGTCATGGCTGGCGATAGTATTAATGTGCAGCAGGATGGTAATAATGAGTACGAACAGCGTTTGTTGCGCAGGCAGAAGTTGTGGTCAAGTCTTATTCCAACCCACTTTGTAGTGCAGAATGCGGGTAACATGGGTCTCATATCGGCTGGTATCGGTTGGAGTTATGGTAAGCGCAGACAATGGGAAACCGACTTATTGTTTGGTTATATTCCCAAGCACGATTCCTCTCGCGGCAAGTTGACTACTACACTGAAAGGGAATTTCATCCCCTGGGACATAGATCTTTCAGGTATTTCACATAAGATTCCTAATAACCGGTGGATATTCAAGCCACTGACGGCCAGTCTCTACCTGAATACTGTCTATGGTGATGAGTTCTGGAAATCACAGCCTGGCCGCTATCCGGACTCGTACTACGAATTCATGTCTACCAAATTCCGCCTGAATGTTGCCTTAGGCCAGCGTTTGACATTCATAATCCCAGAGAGTATGCGGAAAAGAAATAGTCGTATATCGTTATTCTACGAGATCAGTACTTGCGACCTTTATATCCGTGCTATGTTCCAAAGCAGTGACGTGAAACTGAAAGATATTCTCGGACTCTCCATAGGTGTTAAATTCCATAGTTTATGAAACAAATAGTATCTTTAACAGCTATAGCTGTCTTTATGGCAGTAGTAAACGTACAGGCACAAATCTTTCCTGTAGGCATCGTCAGTGTACAAGACTCGGTCAAGAGTGTGCAGTTTGGCGTTATTTCGTCGTTGGCTACTGATGGCGGGCACGGTGTGCAATTGTCGGGTGTGTCGAATACGTCGGCACATAAGTTCAATGGTTTGCAGTTGAGCGGTGTCAGCAACGTCACGACAGGTATGGACAAGGGTGTGCAGTTATCGGGTATCCTGAACGTTTCGTCGGGCATGATGCGTGGCATGCAATGGGGCGCAGTCAACTATGCCGACTCGCTGAACGGTGCACAGGTAGGCGTGTTCAACATTGCCCGTAGACACCCGAAGGGCTGGCAGGTGGGACTTATCAACCTGTCATACGACACGATTGGCCATAAGATTGGTCTTGTGAACGTCAACCCAACGACTGACATCGACCTCATGCTCTATGGTGGTTCGTCAACCAAGACGAATCTCGCCGTGCGCTACCGCAACAAGAGCACTTATAGCATCATGGGTGTTGGTACGCACTTCATGGGACTCGACTCGAAGTTCTCGGGAGCCATATTCTATCGCCTCGGACAATATTGGCAGTTGTCGCCGAAATGGAGCTTGAGCGGTGATGTGGGCTACTACCACGTGGAAACCTTCTCCAAGAACAATAACGACAAGCCCGAACGTCTGTACTCGTTGCAGGCACGACTGAATGCCGACTACCAGTTCAGCAGTAAATACGGTGCTTTTGCCTCTGTGGGTTGGGGCTTGACGCGCTACTACGACCGTAACGAGACCTACCGCAATCGTCCGTTGTTTGAACTGGGTTTGACCTACCGTCAGCCTCGCAACCAGCACGAGTCATGGAAGCGGGCTTGGGACGAGAAGCGTTCGAAGCTGGTGTTCACCGATTCTACAATGGCACTGCCCACGCCCAAACGCCCTTGGCAGGCTCTTGCTGAGGTGACGGGCATCAACATTGGCGTGCAACTGTTCGACCGCTGGGCATTGAAGTCGGACTTCGCTCAGACCACCCTGAACTCGCTGAAGCATAACTTCACCGACGGTATGGTGTGGGACAACGACTTCTTCATCACCAACATGTTTGCCCACCCGTATCATGGCAACCTGTACTTCAACGCAGCCCGTACCAATGGACTGACGTTCTGGGAGTCAGCACCTTATTCGCTGCTGGGTTCGGCCATGTGGGAATTCCTGGGTGAGACGGAGCCACCGGCCATCAACGACATTATTGCCACCACCTGTGGCGGTATAGCCATCGGTGAAATGACCCACCGTCTGAGTCTGACCATCCTTGACGACCGCGATCGGGGCTTCCCTCGTTTCGTGCGTGAGGCTGCTGCTGCCATCATCAATCCCATACAGGGGTTACACCGTATCATCAGCGGTGATGCCTGGCGTGTAAAGAGCACCCACTATCGCTACCATGACTTCAATGAGACACCCGTCGATATGTCGTTCTCTGTCGGTTGGCGCTATCTGGCCGATGACGGTGCGTTGTTCCGTGGAATCCATGCACCTTATGTCAATATGACGCTGACCTATGGTACAGCGGTAGACGGCGACAAGCATACCACCCCCTACGACTTCTTTGACTTAGAGGCCAATGCCGCCTTCGGTGGTGGACAGCCTGCTGTGAACACGCTGAACATCGTGGGACGTCTGTGGAGTACGCCTATTCTGGACAAGAAGGGTATGGCTGGCGAGTTCGGTATCTACCAGCACTTCAACTACTACGATGCCAAGCCCATCGAGGACGGCTCCAGCCTGACGCCTTACCGCATCAGCGAGGCTGCCGGTTTCGGTCCTGGCTTCATCTTCTCGTTGCCACAGACGGGCGCCTTGTCGAAGCTGGAGCAGCGTATCTTCGTAAGCGGCATCCTGCTGGGTGGCACCAAGAGTGACTACTTCAACGTCATCGAGCGCGACTACAACATGGGTAGCGGATTCAGTATCAAGTCGAGGACACAGCTCGACTTCGGTAAGTTCGGACGCCTTATACTCAATGCCAAGTACTTCCGCCTGTGGACCTGGAAAGGCTACGAGGACAAGGACCTGCAGCCATACGTCGATGGCACTGCCGACCTGCACTTCCTGAACGTACAGGGTGACAATAGTAACGCAGCACTGTTGGTTGTCAATCCCGTCATCGAGATGCACTTGGCCCGTCAGTGGTCTATTACTCTCTCCGGTTCTTATTTCTCCCGTCGTACGCACTACAATTATTACTATGACAAAGACCTCATTCTGCGTCAGAACAGTACCGTGCGTGCCAACACCTTCGAAACTAAGATCGGACTAACATGCCGTCTGTAAGAAATTGAGAGATTGAGAAATTGAGGAAATGAGAAATTATCTGTTAATAATATTATTCTCAGCTGTTACGTCAGCGGCAAACGCTCAGTTTGTCGCTGCTGACAGTTTGAAAAACGATAGCACCGCGTCGCACAAAGCGAAGGAGAGCATTGGCAAGCGCCTGAACGAGAAACTTACCAACAGCTACTACAAGACGAAATACGACACCAATTATGTCGTCCGGCCCAAGGAGAAGTGGTTGCTAAGGCTTCTCGGCAACTATGCAGGCAACTACATCCACGCAAAAGGTACCGTGAACGACGTCTATTCGAAGTACGACCTGCATACCCGCCGCAACACTTCTGTCAGTCTGGAAGTGAACTACTGCGACCTTGCCGTATCACTGTCACTTAATCCCGACAAGATTAAAGGCATTTACGACGATTACGAACTCAATTTGGAGTATCACAACAACATCATCAGTCTCGATTTCAACTACCTGCGTGCCACGTCGTTAACAGGAGACATCAAGTTGGGCAATATCGACCATCTTGACGAAGATGGACTGCGCATGAATGTGGTCAATGCATCGGCTTACTACATCTTTAACCACCGTAAGTTCTCATATCCTGCAGCTTTGTATCAGAACTACTACCAGCGACGCTCTGCCGGTTCATGGCTCGCTGGCCTCAGTGTTCAGGCAGGAAGCATCAAGACCACCGACGAACTGAAAGAGCGTAGTCCGATGGCCCCCGAGGTTCACCTCAAGTTCGCTAATGTCGCCCTTGGTGGTGGTTACGGTTATAACCTCGTACTCGGACAGCGTTCGCAGTGGCTGCTCCACCTCTCTGCAATACCCTCTGTTGTGGTTTACAAGCATAACCGTCTGACGGTGAACAACGACGAAAAGAAGGACCACGGCCTGAATTTCAACATGATTTTCAATGAACGCGCCGCCGTTGTCTATCACTTCTCGCCTCGTTACCTTGGCGGAGCCTCCATCATGATGAGCAACACCATCTTTGACAACGACAAAGTAACCGTCAACCAGAACAAATGGATTGCCCGTGCCTTCTTCGGCATGCGAATATAGTGAAGCATTTTGGAATAGTATGAGGGGGCTGGCAGCACATAACGTCTGTCAGTCCCCTCACATCTTACATCAGACATCAGCCCTCAGCCTTCAGATATCCTACATCATTCCCATGCACGATGTCGTGCCGAGTGCCGTCAGTGCCGCTGTCAAGATGGATATTACCATCTGAATTACTGTTTTCCAAGTCTCTCGTTTCATAGTTCTCATTTTTTCAATTTCTCATTTTCTCATTCTCTCAATTTCTCAATTTAAAGAGTTGCCCTCGCGGGCAAACTCTTTAATTCTCGTCCAGCTCGCCGTCGCCATTTCCGCCACCGCCGTCACCTCCGGTGTTGCCACTTCCTGAGTTTCCACTCCCCTCGCCCGTTGGAGAGGGGCTGGGGGTGAGGCCGCCATTCTCATTGTCCTCGATGTCGTTGCTGTCAGCACTGGTCACGCGTTTCACGATGTTGCCGTCCTTGTCGTAGCAGGTGATGGCAATCTTGGTGTTCTGCAACTCGTCCTTTACCTCCTTGGACGGAGTGAAGATGACGCGACGGGCAGAGATAAGCGAGGTCTTCACATCCTCTACGCTCTGCACACTCTTGGAGCGCACACCGAAGCGCATGCTGCCCAGTCCGGGCAGGGGTACGTTGTGACCCTCGGTGGCCCAGGTGCGGATGACCTCACCTGCTGCGTCCCATGCGGCCTTGATGACGCCTTCGCTGATACCCGAGCGCTTGGCCGCCTCTTCGATAACCTTGCTGGCGTCCAGCGTGTTGTACAGGTGGGCTGAGAGCACGAATGCCAGCTTCTCCACGTTCTTTTCGAACGATACGTTCTGTTGTTTAGCTTTAATTTGAATCATAATACTTTACTTTTTAAATGTTGAACAATAGGGTTACTTTTTTGTCTCGTTTTTTGCTGCCTCCGGAGTCTGCACGTGCGGTTCCCGGGAGTGTGCAAGTGTGGGCTCGGGGAGTCTGCAAATTGGAGCTCGCGCTGGATCTTAAATCCAACGCAAAGGTACGACATCTTGCAATGGCGCTGCCCCATTATGACCCATTATGGGACAAAATGCCCCAAAATGCCCCATTATTCTTCGTCAAGTGTGACCCCGTAGGAATCCACTATCCATTTCACAACGGCAGGCGGTAGTCGTTCACGCGGTCGCATGCCCATAGCGCGAAGCTCGTCCTCGTGACGCTTGACGTACCTGTAAAATGTCTTTCTGTCAACTCCAGCCCTGTAAGCCAGCTCTTCTCTTGTCATTGCTTTCATGTTTCTTTCATCTTCAGAATTCTTTCTTAATTTTGGCACGGATTTCACGGATTTCGCGGCTTAATCTTAACAGTGCGTTGTGCCGTCATCATAAAAAACCGTGTAATCCGTGTAATCCGTGCCTAATTATTGACTCACGGGTTCTGTGATTCCCTTTTCATCTTGAGCCATTCCTCGCGCGACACGGCCCCCTTCTTGTTCTCCTCAATCTGGCGGAACAACCGCTCATTAGCCTCCTCGCGCTCGGCAGTACACAAAAGGGACGGTTCTCGCCTTGCGAGTGTGGCGTTGCAATCTTTTTGTGTACTCTTGGCTTTCGCACGTTCCAGTCGCAGAGCCGCAGCCTTGTCATCGAATTCGAAGCTTTTCTTTGACCATGCTTTCAGTCGTAACTTCATGCTCCATGACTTCTTCGTTTCCCACAACATCAGGCCCGTTCCGTTCACTTCCTCTGCCCAGTAGCAGTAAAACTTCAACAACAATTGGCGGTCGTATTCAGGTTCGAACTTCAGGCAAGCATCCCAGAAGGCATGTTGCCTTGATTCAATATTCGACTTCGCGCCCGCGGCGGGAGAGAGAGTTTTCTGAGCTTTTTCTTTCACCTCCGTCTCTCTTTCTTTATAAGAGGGGTGCAGGGGGGATTTTTCTTTGTCTCTTTTTCTTTTTCGCTCTTTTAAGAAGCCTGTGAGCCGATACGAGCTCTTGAACGTGCGGTACCAGAATCCCGCCTTGTTCTTTTCAGAGAAAGTCATGTATCGGTAGATGTCCATGGCGACATACAGGTGGTACAGAAGCAGGCGCACCGACGGCTCCTGATAGTCCGTTGTCAACCCTCTGTCAGCTAACAGATGGTCGACGTTGCATTTCATTTCTTCAATGTTCATCATACAATTCCGTGCCAAGCATTCTAAGTGTTTTACCGAGATTCCGCATCACCTCCTTGTCGAAGATGCGCTCCGTGCGGTCCAGCTGTCTGTTGCTGCGCAGGTAGTCGAAGATGACATACGTGCAGGCGTAGTACTGCAGTCGCAGCGCCGTCGGTATGTGCTGCACCGTCTGCATATTATCGACGTAGCGAAATAAGTGGCCGACAATGAAGTGGCGCACGTCGGCATCCGTCACAGAGTCAAGCACCTTCCTCAGCCTCGACTCCAACTCTTCCGTATTTACAATTTTCTTATCCATAATTTCCTTTTTTTTTACTACAACTTAGACAACTTATGGACAACTAATACAACATTATTATTGATTAAATTATAAAGTTGTCCTTGTTGTCTCTTTGTTGTCATGGTTGTTGTTTGAATGTGTTACTTGTATCGCTTGCCGCACATCGTCGCATGATAGAACGCCTCGTAAGGGTCGTGGAAATAGTGTTTTTTTCCACAAACTATCGTCTGAAACAATCCTACACATGGACTTACGCCCGGCACACCCGTCACGTTGTTCGGTCTCCATGGGTGCAGCACGTTAAGATTGTTCTCCGACGGGTCCACCTCGCGCAGGTTCTCAATACGGTTGTCTTGCTTATTGCCATTTACGTGGTCAATCTGCCGTTCTGGAAAACGACCCTTGCACACCGCCCAGACGGCATGATGCAGTTGAATATGAACCAGTTTCTTGTCCAAGCGGCAGTACACATATAAGTAGCCTTTCTTATCGCGCTTTGCGCCTCTTACAGCCCTGCCCAGTCGGCTGCTTGTCAGCCTGCCGCTCTTGGCATCGTAAGTGTAGTTCTTTTTCATGCGAAGCAGCAATTCCTGCTGCTCCGCATCTGTCAATTGTTTCTTATTCATATAAATCATC